>PDYJ01003099.1_pt1 | contig 27793 bp, 18 predicted proteins | sample 1430841 | NCBI WGS metagenome assembly PDYJ01 (sample SAMN07237672, study PRJNA390542) | Gut metagenome, whole genome shotgun sequencing project. | isolation source: fecal pellets | host: Mus musculus | place: USA: New York, NY | collected 2016-10 | reverse complement strand
AAGTGGTAAATTTACCCTACTTATAGCTATGATTCGATGCGTAAGGTCTGTTATGAGAACCGACTTTTAGCTATAAGTGGCTTTTTCTACCCACTTATAGCTAAAAGTCGGTTCTGTGTGTCTCTAAAAACCAAGTTGCTCTCACGAAAAGAGAGCTTGATTTAGATATGGGTTTTGAGACGGATATTTCCTTGTTTGAGGCAGTCTGAAGCCCTATTGCCGGACATTCTCAAAAACGGCCGTTTAAGGAATGATAAAATGGAGCTAAGACATAAAGCAAAATAATGTCTTAACTCCATTTAGTATGGCGCTTTAGTTGTTTAGCTTGCCGTTTTTGTTAGTTCCAATTGAGCGACATGAGTGATATGTGCCTATTGATCCTGCGATAATAAGAATGGTTATTAAAACAACGGATGTCCATTCTGAATTAATTATTAATGTATAGATAGGATATACTAAAAGGATTATCGAAATAATAAGTATTCCTATATAGGTTGATTTGTTCATTTTTAGCAAAATTAAGCAACTCCAACTAACGCTCCACTCCAACCACCGAGAGCACCACCGCTAACAGTTCCGACAATAGGAAGAGTGACAGTTCCAACTCCAGCTCCTGCAAGAAATCCTAGACCCGCAGATCCTGCGGTGCCCGCCACGCATTTTACAGCGTAAAGAATAGAGTCTCCTATACTCCTTGACATTGGCTGGTTTTGCAACTCCACTGCATATTGCATAGCTAATATTGAGATGTCAATTGACTCAATAAGCCCATCATATTCCTCCTCCGTAAGAGTTTCTTTATGACTATCTACTACTGAAATAAGCTTTTTGCGAATTGATTCATAGTCATCACTGCTATCAAAATTCAGGTCTTGATATCCTTCGACTACTGCATAAACAGCATCTGAAATAGGATTTTCACTGACACTTCTTGATTGTAGAGTGTTGTCTTCAAGAGACTCAGCTTTTTCAATAGCTTCTTCGATAGAAGAATAGTCAAGGCTTTGGAAATATGCAAACAATTTCTGCCCATCAGTCTCATCATAGGATTCAACAGTCCTGTCATTATCGTTGAGAGATACCTCTTCGCTACAGCTATGAGTTAGCATCATGGTAGTCAACGCCATGACAATACTCGTCAGCCCGAATAAAAATTTTTTAGATTCATTCTGTTTATATTAATGGTTAATACTGACAACATTTATCGTCGACTATATTGTTGTTTTGATGGTGCAAAGGTAATACTGTAATTTAATTGTTAAATTACACAAAAGGGCATTTCTTTGATTCCAAGGTGAATTATACACTTTTGTGTGATAGGTTGATTTCATCTGATGAAATGCCGGAGAATAGATTCTCCGTTTGAATAGAGGTAAGGCAATAAGCAAACTGCGGCAAGTAGAGCGATAAAGACTATTGCTAGTCAAGAGAGTTAATATACTCCGTCTTCGGAGAGAAAAATTTTGATTTGCTAATATTAGCCAAAAGTACATATTTACTTTTCAGATCTTCCTTGACGTTCCTCATATTGGGATAGTGTGCTGAATAGCTAATTTCTATGTTTGCTCTATGCTGTGCGTTTATTCCCAATATTACAATACTCATGAATAGAACTATGAATGCTTGTTTCATATTGGTTATTTTCTTAATGTTATTGAGAATATAAATTGTCTGCCTCGAAGCTGTCGTTGGCACTCGAAGGAGGTAAGCTGATTGTAGGTGGTGTAGTTGTAGTTGCGGCAGTTAAGGATGTTGGTGAGACTGGCTGCAAGCTCTATCTTTTTGTTGAGCTGATAGGTGAGCTTGGTGTCGAGCAGCACTATGTTTTTGAAATTGTTTTTCGGTCAGTTCGTTGCGGTAATGCTCTCCGCTGACCGTCCATTGCCATTTGCGGTGAGGTATGAACGTCAGGCTCAGTTCGTTCTCCATTGTTGAGAGCCACGACTCGCTCTGTCCGTTCATCGTCAGGCGGCTGTCGGAATAATCGATGCGGTAATCGAAACTGAGCCATCGGCACGGACTACCGCTTATCTTGCCTCCTACGCTCCAGCCGGTGCTGACTGAGCTGACGGTCTGCGATTGGGAGAACATATGCGACTCGTTGCGGCTGAAAGAAGCATTGATGTTGCAACTTCCGCGCATGAAGTCGAGCGTCTTGCCAATATTGCCCATCGCCATAAGCATCCTGCTGTCGTTCTTGGCGTCGCATAGCTGTAAACCACATAATCGCCGTAGAGCTGCTGTGCCATAGTATATGGTATGTGAGTCCACGAGTGCATCACCATGCCGTTGGCAAACAGTCCGTGGCGGGTGTGTTTGTAGCTGACACTCGCCGAGACATTCTGCGACGATGAGTTGTAGAACTGCTCCGTTCCGGCTTTCAGTGTGCGGTAGTTGGTCATTATCAGTCCCGGATGTATGAGATTGAGATTCATCGGGGAGCGGCCGAGTCCGCCGCGCATGGTTCCGGAGAAGCGGTTGCTGGGTTTCCAGTTCAGACTCATGGACGGGGAGAAATACACCTCGTCATGGTCGGCTATCGCCTTGTCGAAAGTGTAATACGCATAGCTGACAGGCAGATTGAGCGACAGGTTTACACGACGCACCCAGTATTCGAGTTTAGGTGTGGCGTACACTGTGAGATAATTGGTGTTCACAACATTCTCCGTCAGTCCTGGCAGTTCGGCGGGAAAATCGGGCAACTGCGAGTCCATCGAACGGAAATAACCGTTTATTCCTCCTTCGAGGCTTACCGTTATCCCTTTTATATTAAAGGCGTAGGTCGCACTCTCGTGGGTATAGAAGGCATGGTCGGATATCTGCTGCCGGAAACCTTCGCCGTTCATCTCGAGGTTTAGGGTCTGCGGAAGCGACTCCCATTCGTTCACGCTTTGGAAAGTGACAAGATGTTTCTCCTTGAATCGCTTTATTATCTTGAAGTTGTTGCTGACATAATAGTCCGGCAGTTTTCGCAGATTGACTGTTGGGTATTGAGCCGGTCGTGGAAAGGCTCACATCATCCCAGTCTATGTTTGTCCGGAGCGTGTTGTTGATGAAAGCGGTCTTTTGGTTCAACTCGTAGATAAACTTGCCGCTGAGAGAGTGCCCATGCTCTGTACCGATTCGGTTTTCGGTTATGACGCGGTTGCCGCCGTCAAGAAAATATGTCGTGATATTTGTGGCGTCGGCTGTAACGCGGTTGAAGGAGTAGTCGATGTTTGCCTTGAACTCGCCGCTCCCGAATTTCCAAAGGCTGTTGGTCGATACGAGGAAGGAGCGGTTGAAAAGCGTCCTTTTGTCGCTCAACGACGGAACGCCCGGCAGTCCGACACCCACATAACGACTTAATCCGGTCTTACGGCGGTCTGCGAAGAAGTCGGTGCTTGATGATGAAAGATTCTCGCCTGTGTTGTTGGTGCGCAGGGTGGTGATGCTCTGGAATCCCGGCATCACCGCCATAGCGAACAGCTCTCCGTCCCATATCGCGCCGTCAGGATGCCACGAGTAGCCTCCTCCGGCATCGCCGTGGAAAGTCCATGTGGCTTTCGCCTTGTTTTTCAGTTTGAGATTGATAGCGGCCTTGTCGGAAAATGAGATACCCGACAGCACCTGCATAGGCTGATGATTCTCCATTACCTCGACCGCGCCCACATCGTCATGGCTTATGCCGTTGGTGGCTATGCCGTATTTGCCGCCGAGAAGGTCGGAGCCTTCGATATAGAACTTGTTGATGTCTTCTCCCTGATACTGTATCTTGCCGTTGTTTGCCACATCTATTCCCGGCATACGTTTCAGCACATCACCGATTGAGCGGTCATGTTGTTGGGCGAAACTGCCGACATTGTAGGTGATGGTATCGCCCTGTTCCCGTATGCGGTCGGCTTTTACTGTCACTTCCTTGAGTAAGGTTGTCCCCGGCTCCATATAGACTGTCAACGGGAATCTCACGCTGTCAAGTGAAATAGACTGCTTGGCAAAGCTCATCATGGTGACCTCCAGACGGCAGCCATTCACTGACGGTATCGTCATGGAGAAGCCACCATCCGATTTTGACGAGGCGAAATTCTTTATCTTGCCGTCTGATCCCTTGACAATGACCGATGCCCCGACAAGAGGTTCATTGCCCTCCCTGTCGATGATTTTGCCGGTCACGTTAGTCTGTGCAACAGTCACAGACGATACCAGAAAGTAGAGTATGGCTAATGTGAATATTTTCATTATCGATAGTCTTTTTCAAGAAAATCGTAAGATTCGTCAATTTCTATTTTAGGTATATTTGTTATATCTGCCCCTGTCGAAGCCTTCATGTATTCCACAGGATTGTTTGTAAATGCTCTCTTCGCTTGAAGGTACTTTATTCTATCTGTTTTCTCATAGTTATCTTTTCCGAAGATAGGGCGAATTATATCTGTGCTGCTCTGTATCCCATCAGCAACGAAGGAATATTGTCCTGTTGAATCTTCGGCACTAAGTATTAGCCCGGGTAGTCCGGATAATTTCCACGGACCATCCTGAATCGGGATCTCCAGAGTAAACCATGCTGTCCAATGGCGGCCTCGATAATCACATGTTGCTTTAACACACTCGTATCCAAGTATTGTCTTGGTAGAGTCTGATATTTCCCATTGCTGTACAACAAGTGGTTCTTCATAAAACCAATAGTCTGCGCCAACAAGGTCATACACGGATGTAAGACTGTTTTTCCGTGATTTCAGTACATACATCGGCTCTTTTTTTATAGGGAGATTGGATACGTCTTTTTTAGCCATTGCTGCTTGAACCATTTGTCCATAAGCCATTCTACCTTCCGGAGTGACCATCATAGAGTCAACCCGTTCGTTCAGAATATTGAAGAACTTCGACTCGTCATTGTTTGCAAGGAGAACCATTTGGCTGTTGATTCCCTTTCCATCTGGACTATAATGTTGGTAGTTGTAACTGACTTTCAAGTCGGCTACTTGTGCAAATGTTGCTAATGAAGCAAAGCACAAGAATAAGAATGAAATAAATTTACTCATATTTAATCATTTTAATGTTACTTATTATTCCTTAAAAGAAATCGAATGTCGTTGTCTTTATATAACTTAGATGTGATATATATTAGTACAAAATTAATATTGTGCTTTAGGTTGTCAATTACACAAAAGGGTATTTCTCTGATTTTAAGGCTATTTATACACTTTTGTGTAGCATGTCCGATGTGGGCTACGATGCGGCAAGAAGGGGATAACACCTTTGGTAGAACTTGGTTAGCCCCTTTTTACTAGAACACACCGGAATTGTTTCGGATGCAAGGTAAATGAGTGGATTCCCTATCTGCCTGGTCTCGATGCCGAGGGCGTTCATGACCCTGAGAAGGCGGCTGTCGGTCTCCGCTATCATATAGCTGTCGTCATCCCGTAGTATTGGAGCCACGGCGAGAGTCATGAGTTGCTTGAACAATGTGACGGTGGAAAAGCCTGAGGTGGAATCAATGGCGAATCGACCTATGTGCCAGAAGGAGGCTGCCGGGGTGTCCCCAACCATATCCAATGGGGATATATGAAAAATCTTATGCATAGGTGTGGGTGTCCGTTTGTCCCATCTGAACACCCTTATGCTGCCTACCATTCTGTATTCCTTGTCCCGGACGATGAAACAAGCCGAGTCTCCGGAGTAGGAAAGCTCCTCACGGTAAATGTCCTCGATCTCCTGTTGTGCCGTGTCGGGAATCGGTTCCGATGAATGATGGTTATAGTTCTGTGTCACCACGAATCGGGCGATGTCATGAAGCCGGTCAGTACCGACTCTTAAGATAGAATAGTCACTGCATGACCAAATCACTTTTTCCATAGTTGAGACGGTTTTGAAATTTTCCGCAAAACTATGTGGAGACTGTCTCCTAAGCGTGACACAAAAGGGTATTTCAAGGAGTCCGATTATAAAATTTACCCTTTTGTGTAGTGTGCTGATTCTTGTATGGCAGGATTTTATTAATTTTGCGCCGAGAAAAAAAGACCAAACGTTATGGACTCCAATATAAAGACAGGAGACTTCTTTTCACTACAAAACTCGGTGGAGAGTGTCAACGAGTCCGACTATGAGAAGACCGGACTCATAATAGAGGCTGCGCGGGCATTCGAGCGCAGCACATACCAGTGTGTATATATCATTGACTACTTCAAAAAGGGATTCCTGTATGTATCCAACAACATCGCCCGCCTATGCGGCGGCGAGGTCGAGAAGATAAAGGATTTCGGATACAGGTTCTATATAGACTATGTGCCGCCGGAAGACCTTAAGATGCTTGTGGAGATAAACAACATGGGATTCAAGCTTTTCAATACGCTTCCCGTAGGCGAGAGGAAGGACTACACAATATCCTACGACTTCCACATAATTAGAGGAAAGCGAAAACGCCTGGTCAACCATAAGCTGACGCCGCTCATTCTGACAAAGGACGGCAGGATATGGCTGGCGATATGCACAATCTCTCTTGCGGCAGGCAACGAGCCGGGGAATGTCATCATGAAGAAGCCCGGTTCCGGCATGTTCTACCAATACTCCCTGTATGACCACAAGTGGGAGAAGTGCAAGGAGATAACGCTTACGGACAACGAGCGTGAGGTACTTTCACTATCGACACAGGGATATACGATGAACGATATCGCCGACAATATATGCAAGTCGGTCGATACCGTCAAGGCCTGCAAGCGCAGTATATTTCAGAAATTGAATGTAAGGAATATAGCGGAGGCCGTGGCCTACGCCCAGAACCATCAGTTGATCTGACCTGTTTACGCCGGATCGCAGCGCAGCGACGAGAAATAGAACTTGGGGAAATACTTCACCTCTTTCCCGGTTATGATGTCGAACATGGCGTTTACGCATTCTCCGGCAACAATCCACGAGGCGACGGAAAGCTGGGGCGGCGGCAGTTCCCCCGGCTCGTTACGGTATGCCTCTATCACATCGTCGAGCCATCTGTTCGGCATGTTCCAGAACGTGCAGTACCGGGCCACGAAATCCGCCATCTTGACCTCAAATCCCTTATAGGACGGAGACACCTCTGTGAGCTGGTATCCTCCGGGCTTGATGATAGTGAGAAATGCACCCCATCCGAAATTATAAGGATGCAGGACAGGAATCCTTCTTTTGGAACAAAGGTCATCGAATACAAAAGGGATGTCGCTCTTGAAGTCGAGGGCGTTGATGGCTATGTCAACCCCCTCGAGCAGTTCCTTCACATTGCCCTTGTCGATGAACGTGTCATGGTATTGGATATTGGCCTTCGGGTTTATCCTCAGCAGCCTCTTGGCGAGGCATTCCGCCTTGGATTTCCCGATGTCGCTCTTGACATAGTTCTGACGGTTGAGATTGGATAGCTCCACCCTGTCTCCGTCCACAATCACAATATTCTCGAAGCCGAAGCGCAGGGCGCACTCGGCAATGATGCTGCCGATGCCGGCCCCGCCGAGCAAAATCCGGGTCTCACGAACCTTCTCCTGCTCATCCTCGCTTACGTAAATTCTGTTTCTGTTATATCTTTCCATATAGGATATTGTTTAATTACGGTGCAAAGATAGGTCTGCGGAAACGAATTGGCACAACACAAAAGGGTATTTCTTGTTTTTATCCGGTTTTATTTTGCCGGACAGGAATAAATGGCTACCTTTACAACAATATAACAATATTAAAATATAAAAATATGGAATGTAGGATTGAAAAGAACGGCACATCGGTGACGATAACAGATGTCGCTACCGGGATAGGGCTGTGTTTCACGGAAGGCGGGTCAATGCAAAGATACACCGCCTCTCTTTATGTCCCCGACACGGCCATTCTGAGCACAGAGGAGGGCGTGGGTCTTGTCAGTGAGGTATCGCAAGGTCTGGAGGCATACGCCGCCGAAAGGTTCCCGAAAGAGTTCGCTGAAATAAAATGACTCCCCGGATATGGATAAGACTGAAAACAGGCGTAAGCCGGGAAGACCGAGAAGTGGCAGTGGGGAGCCTGAGGTATATGCGACATTCAGACTTCCTGACTCGCTGGTTCAGAAGGTACGGATGCTTGCGGTCGTAGAACGCACCACGCAGAGGGAGATTGTGATTGCGGCGTTAAGGGAATATCTTGCCGGCAGAGCCGACAACTGCTAATATCCCCTCGTTGTGCTGATTCCCCCGTTTTTATTTTGTGGGACAGGAATAAATAGCTACCTTTGCAGGGTAAACAAGTAAACTTGATTACAAGTAATAAATATTCAAAGTAAACAAATAACCTTGTAAACATGGCTAAGATTATTGCAATAGTCAACCACAAGGGTGGTGTCGGCAAGACCACCACCACGGTCAACCTCGGTGCCGCGCTTGCCTTGCAGGGCAAGCGGGTTCTGTTGGTTGACATGGACAGCCAACAGAACCTTACAACATCCCTCATGCGTGAGGAGGATGTCACGGAGTCCATATACGACAGCCTGATGAAAGGGTCTGCTCTCCCTGTTGTCCGGATTGCGGAACGGTTGGACCTTTGCCCGTCGGAGCTTGCGCTGGCAGCGGCAGAGCTTCACCTGCAGGCTCGCATCGGACGTGAGAGACTGCTGAAGAAATTGCTTGACGTTGTTAAGGACAGCTATGACTTCATCATGATAGACTGTCCCCCGTCCCTCGGACTGTTCACCTTGAACGCCCTTGTCGCCGCCACTGATGTTTTCCTTCCCCTTACCGGGGAGACCCTCCCGCTGAGAGGTATCCTGATGCTTGAGGAAACGCTCAATGATGTCATACAGAACGCAAATTCCGATTTGCGGATAAGCGGTGTGGTCATACAGCGTTTCAACAACCGTAAGCTCAACAACGAGGTCATTGAGGCTATCCGGACAAAGTTCGGGGCAACTGTATTCAATACCAAGATACGGGAGTGCATAGCCCTTGCCGAGGCTCCGGCAGCCCATTGTTCCATCTTTGACTACGACAGCAAGAGCAACGGGGCCAGGGACTACATGGATCTTGCCTCCGAGGTGATAGGACGGATATCCGGGTAGTAAAGTAAACAAGTTTGTAAGTAATAAAGTAAACTTGTTTCATAGTAATAATGTAACCAACGAAAATATGGCAAAGAGAAAATTCAGTCTTATGGAAGAGGTCAAGAAGCCATCTCCGACACAGGAGACAGAGGTCTCGGACGCTTCGGCTGTGCCGGATGCTGCCTCCAGTCCGGCAGGGGACAGCAGAGAGATCCGGGCCACCTTCATTGTGGATTCTGGGATAATACGGAAATTGAAGCTGATAGCCGCCATTGAGAACCGTAAGCACAAGGACGTGGTCGGCTCGGCACTCACAGAGTATGTCGGCCGATGGGAATCCGACCATCCGTCGGTTGACCTTATGGCAATAGACGGAATGGTAAACAAGTAATATAGTTTACATTATTACTTAGCATAAATATTATTAGTAATAATGTAAACCAAATAAAAAAAGGAGAACGGAATGGCGTTCTCTTTTTTATTTGGAGGATTCGAAAAGAAGTGCTAAATTTGCCAAAAGTGTAAAAAAAATTCATTGATAATATACGCCCCCCTGTGATGGCGCGAGGAACGAGCGCCTGACTGTTCAAAATTTCAGATTATGGGAATAGACGGTTTCGATTTTGACTCGTTGACTGACGAGCAGTTCAATAAGTTTATATGGTCTTTGGATGCTCTGAAGGCTAAGTTGAATCGTGTGTCTGTGGAGGAGCTTGAGCGTGAGTTTGAGGGGAAGAGTTTATATTTGTTGGAGAACGAGCATTACGAGTTGTCGGAGTTGGAGGTCGGTGAGTTTGTCGATACCGTGTTTGAGCGGAAGACTTTGGGGAATGGGGAGGTTGTTGTTCCTTTTGAGGAGATTCAGAGCCGGGAGTATAGGCTTTGGCTCAGTCAGAAGATGAGGAATAAGAGAACGGTTCGTGAGGGCGAAGCCCCCCTTCAGTTGTCCTCCCCTCAGATAGATTACAGCGGCTATCGTATGTGGAGATATAATCCGGTTATATTCTACAAGGAAGGCGGTAAGGCGAGACACAGGCTGATGCTTCTGGATGATGAGGATACGTTGAGATTTTTGGAGAACCGGGAGTTTGCGATTATGTCTCCGGTCACATATGTGGGGCGGACGAACTCTTACAGGAACGCCCGTTATCTTTATGCCTTTGCCATAGATTTGGACGGTGTGAGTATACATGAGGTGAGGGCGTTGTTGAGGGGCATGACCACGGGGGTTTATCCTGTTGCCAACATCATCGTCAATTCGGGGCATGGCGTTCATGTGTATTACCTGCTTGAGAGTCCTGTCGGGATGTATGAGACACGCCTTAATGCCTTGAACAAGCTGAAGGCTGGACTGACAAGGATTGTGTGGCTTGTGTCGAAGCTCGACACTCCGCAGGTGCAGAGTGTCGTTCAGGGATTCCGTTTGCCGGGTACGAAGACTAAGTTCGGCAAGCCTATAAGGGCGTTTTGGAACCGTAAGGCACCGCTGCATACTTTGGAGGAGTTGAACAGTTTCCTTGGCATCTACAAGCTCTCTGACGAGGAGATAGGGCAGCTCAATGAGAAGCATCCGCATAATCCTGCGAGGGTGACATTGGCTGAGGCGAAGAAGCGTTGGCCGGAGTGGTACGCCTCACGTGTCATAGGTCGAAACCGTGTCGGGAAAAAATGGAACGTCAACCGTGGTCTTTACGACTGGTGGCTTGCAAAATTGAGGGACGGTAGCGAGGTGACGGTTCATCACCGCTACTGGTGTGTGCTGACATTGGTGGTGTATGCTGTCAAGTGCGGCATACCGCGAGAGGAGGTTCTAGCCGATGCCCTTGCCTTGGTTCCGGCTTTTGACCGCAAGACAGAGACGGTTGATAACCCGTTCTCGGAGGACGATGTGAAGGACGCTATGAGGGCTTACGACGAGCAGTATTGCAAGTGGCCGTTAAGGGTTATAGAGACAACAACAGGAATCCGTATCGAGAGAAATAAGAGGAATGGAAGAGATCGAGAGGCTCATATAAAACTTATGAATTTTGTAAGAGATAGCATTACCCATACAGATGAAAATTGGCGTAAAGGTAATGGTAGAAAATCGGAAGAGGCGAATGTTAGAGAATGGCAGCAACAGCATCCCGGTTGTAAGAACAAGTCTTTGTGCGCCCGTGAGACCGGTCTGACAAGGCCGACAGTCCACCGCTGGTGGGACGAATCAAAGGCTGTGTCTTCAGACAATGAAGAATGACAGGATAATGTTTGTATTTCGCCAAACAAATCCCGGTGTACCGGTGTTATAGGAGCAGTGCCATCGCTTGCGCGAAAGAGCAAATTTAAAAAATTTGCCATAGCTTAATAGGGCAAAATATTGGCTACGCCACCGCATCCACTCCGTTGGGACGCTACATTTAGCCCTATTAAGGCAGGAGGCTTTGCCCCCTACAACCCCCACAAGGGGAGTGGCCTCTCCCCTTTGAACCCCACCGCCGGGATGACCCTTCCCGGACCCACGGCCAAGGGCTTTCAGCCCCCGGCACCCCTGAGCAGGGAGTGACCCTCTCCCTGCACCCTCCGGCAAAGGGAACCGCTCTGCGGCCGCAGTTCCCCTTGCATCCCTTCTTGGCCGTATCCGGAGGTATCCGGAATCCGTTTTGTCGTTTGATTGTTTGTTTGATCAAACGTTCAAATGAACAATCAAACAAATGTTCGAATGATTGAACGAACATTTGTTTAATCGATCAATCATTCAGATGACTGAGTGATTAAATGATTGATCAGATAAATGAATTGCTGATTGCTGGACTGAACGTTCATATGTTCATTCATTCATACGTATGAACAGCAATCAAGCAATCAGATATAAAGGACAGACGTCCAGACATATGTAGCGACGTGTCCGTATATCCTTACAAAACGAATATGAGAAACTACGTTGTATGCCATTATGCCAAATGCTACGGACCGCCGGTCAACTACACTACCCACATCGAGAGGAAGACGGCGGACGGCACGGTTCGCATTCCCTATAACATCAAGAGGTCGGATCTGACTAGACATAACCGTGAGTTCATAACTGAGGCGAGGAAGACAGGACGCACCGCTGCCATCGAGAAAAGGCTTATGGCTGTCAAGTATCAGACCGATAAGGACGGTAACGAGTATGAGCGTAAAATCCGGAAAGATCAGGTGTGCTGTATTGAAATCCGTCTCAGCGCGTCGCCGGAGGCTATGGCCGAGATTATAGCACAGGGCAGGCTGATGGATTGGTGCCGTGAGTCGGTGAAGTGGGCGCAGCGTGAACACGGGAAGGAGAATATCGTCAGTGCCGTGCTGCACATGGACGAGGAGACACCGCACCTTCATGTGTCGCTTGTCCCGGTCGTTCAGGGGGAGAGCAAGAAACAGGCGACTACGAAGAAGAGGGCGGCGAAGGACAAGGAAAAAGCCGAGTCCGATGGTACGGAGCCACCGAAAAAGAAAAGGCGTTACAAGAAGAAGGCTGACGCATCGACGCTGAGACTGTGCGCCGACGACATAATGACGCAGAGCGGTCTGAAGCGTTACCAGACGGAGTATGCCGCCGCGATGGAGCAGTTCGGTCTTCGGCGCGGAGAGGAGAACAGTCCAGCACGGCACAAGGATCTTGCCGAATACTACAAGGAACACTGTGAGGAGATGCACGCCCGGCTTGACGAGGTTCTTTCGGAGCTGGCGAAAGTTGAGCGTCTGATGGAGGACAAGGATACCGAGATTCTGCACCGGGATGATATAATCCGGAGGAAAGAGGACGAGATATCGCAGAGGGATTCGGAGCTTGAGAAGAAAGACCGTGAGATTGCCCGGCAACAGAGGACACTCGATGAACTCCGGCCTAGGATTGAAAAGGAGCGGAGCAAATTCGACACACTTTTCACCGCCAACGAGTATCTGGAGGGTGTCGAGCATTCAGCCGACAGACTGCTGGCATCGTATGACAGCAGGGAGAAGGAAGTGCTAAGGATAGAAAGGGAGGCGCTTGAACGCATCAACCAAGCCTCGATAAGTTTCCTTGCCAAGAAAGATGTCGAGAGGCTGGCGAAAGAGAATGCCGGACTCAAGTTGCTCGTGTCAGGCAAGGACAGCGAAATACAGAAGGAAAGGAATGAGACGGAGAAGGAACGGAAGGCAAGGGAGAAAGCCGAGGCAGACAAGAAGCAGTTGGAGAAGACAGTATCGGGTGTACATTCGGCTTTAGAGCGGAGACATTCTGAGGAGACAAGGCTCTTGCGTGAGCTTGTCACCATAGGGGTGTCTGACCCGAAGTGTCAGGACTACATATTAAATGGTGGGTCGGTGACGTATGAACCGTATCCTTGGAAAGATCCCTCCAATGGGAAAAGGATTCCGGAGGAATATTGTCAGGAGGTCATAATCAAAAAGGAGGGAAATGGAAACGACTCGTTCATCTCCATGTGCGGAATGCGGATTGCCGACTTCTTCAAGCAGATATGGGCTAAGGTTACGGAAGCTCTCGGTCTGAAGAAAAAGCAGGAGGAAGAGCAGCGCAAGCAACAGAAGCCGGAGACTCCGAGGCGTGGCATGAAGATGTGATGTTGTCGGGAGGCTTGCCGCATAAAACTGTAAGGGGGGTAGCCTAATACCCCCTTCGCCTTGCTTGGGGAGGCTTGGTTTCCGGATTCGATACCGTCAGCAAGCTAAAAAATCAATAAAACCATAAATCAATATTTATTGATTTATGGTTTTATTGTAGGGTGGCTTTATTACAGGTAATCAAGTTTACTTGTTTCCTTTATTACTTTTGCGTTCCCCGATAGCCCGGTATAGTGTTGCCCGGCTGATACCTGTGGCAGCGGTTATTTCGGATATGGTGTGCAGCTTTGAATCGTACATCTTCAGAGCGGTCTCAATATTTCCGGAGGCTGCTTTCGGTCGGCCTCCTTTGCGCCCTCTGGTACGTGCCGCCTCAAGTCCGTCCTTGGTGCGCTGCCTTATGAGGTCTCTCTCGAACTGTGACAGTCCGGCAAATATAGTGAAGAGCAGGTTTCCCTGCGGAGTGGTTGTGTCGAGCCAAGTCTCACGGAGCGATTTTATCGAGGCTCCGGCTTCATGCACCCTCTCGATGATGGCGAACAGTTCCTTTACAGAACGCCCCAGCCGGGTCAGTTCCGTTATGACCACTGTGTCCCCTTCCCTCAAAGTGTCGAGCATCCGTTCCAGTTCCGGACGCTGCGCTTTGGCTCCCGATATTTTCTCGCTGTATATCCTCTCGCATCCAGCTTGCCGGAGACTGTCGCATTGTCCGTCAAGATTCTGCCCGGATGTCGATACTCTTGCATATCCTATTGTCATGGTTGAAATAGTTGGTCTCCGGTAACTTTGTCGTATATTTCGTCAGAATACATATTCCTCTTGACTCCGTTGGATGTTATAAGGGCTGGTGATATGAATTTTTTTGCGGGCATATACCGTCCTAACACGCTCATTTTGGTTTTTAAGTTGTCATAGGCTTTTGAGGTCATTTCATATCCGTCCGGCGCATATTTCATTTCGCATACGCTGATCACATTGTCAGCCCGGTCTATAAGCAGGTCGATCTGAACACCGGAATGATAGTCGTTGCCCTTGATGTGCCATGAGAAAATGTTTGCCATTATCCCGGATATTCCGAGGGCGACCTTTATCTGTCGGGTATGCAGGAGGCAGACTCTTTCAAAGGATAGTCCGCACCATGTGTTATAGGTGGGTGTTCTCATAATCCTTACCCAGTATTCTTCATCGACACCGTGGGCATTTCTGACAAACTGATAGTAGAATAAAGAGTAGCAATCCACAAGTTGGTATATGGCATCTCGGATTCTTTTATCGGTATGACAATATTTTCGTACAAAGCCACATTCTATCAGATCCTCAAGTATCCGGCTTAATTGTCCATTGTTTTCAAGTTTCCCATTTGTTATTATTTCGTCACGGGTCAGACCTGACTTTTTACCGGACAAGGCTTCAATTACCTTCATGTATTTGTCCGGACTTTGGAACATTGAGGCGTAAATGTAGCTGAACTCGTTATGCAATTCTCCGCCTGTTGATAGAAACAAATCGTTGATGTTCCTATTCATGCTCTTAGTCGGTTCAAGTTTTGTCCAGTAATAGGGAACTCCGCCCATCACCATATATCCCTCGATAATCGTATTGCGATTAAAGGGGAGTTTCAGAGATGATACCAGTTCCTCACATTCATGTAGGGTGAACTGCTTGAGTAGAATTTTGTATGTTACTCTGTTGTACAGTCCCCCTCTGTTACGGAATATCTTGTTTATAATCCATGATGTTGCACTTCCACATATTATTAGAAGGATGTCCTTTCGAGCAGAGGCCCATCCGTTCCAGAAATGTTCAAAGGCGGGGATAAACCTTGAGTTGCGGGCATCCATCCAAGGAAGCTCATCAAGGAAAATCACCTTACGGGTTTCAGTGGAATTCTTGATAAGATGCTCCAATAGAAAGAAGGCATCAAACCAGCTTTTAGGTGCTTCTTCAGATGAGTCTAATCCTTGTTCGAGGAGACTCTTATAAAACATCTCCAGTTGTTCCTTGTTACTTGCTTTGAAAATCCCACTGTATTGGAATGTGAAGCCCTCTTTGAAAGTTTCCCTTATAAGAAAGGTCTTTCCGATGCGTCTTCTTCCATAAACTGCTACAAACTCCGAATATTCGGAGTTATATGCTCTGCTCAGTCGTGCTATTTCTTCTTTGCGCCCTATTATCATTGGTCTTAAATTTTTGCAAAGATACGAAAAAACAATCGAATTATAGCTATAAGTGGTAAATTTACCCTACTTATAGCTATGATTCGATGCGTAAGGTCTGTTATGAGAACCGACTTTTAGCTATAAGTGGCTTTTTCTACCCACTTATAGCTAAAAGTCGGTTCTGTGTGTCTCTAAAACCAAGTTGCTCTCACGAAAAGAGAGCTTGATTTAGATATGGGTTTTGAGACGGATATTTCCTTGTTTGAGGCAGTCTGAAGCCCTATTGCCGGACATTCTCAAAAACGGCCGTTTAAGGAATGATAAAATGGAGCTAAGACATAAAGCAAAATAATGTCTTAACTCCATTTAGTATGGCGCTTTAGTTGTTTAGCTTGCCGTTTTTGTTAGTTCCAATTGAGCGACATGAGTGATATGTGCCTATTGATCCTGCGATAATAAGAATGGTTATTAAAACAACGGATGTCCATTCTGAATTAATTATTAATGTATAGATAGGATATACTAAAAGGATTATCGAAATAATAAGTATTCCTATATAGGTTGATTTGTTCATTTTTAGCAAAATTAAGCAACTCCAACTAACGCTCCACTCCAACCACCGAGAGCACCACCGCTAACAGTTCCGACAATAGGAAGAGTGACAGTTCCAACTCCAGCTCCTGCAAGAAATCCTAGACCCGCAGATCCTGCGGTGCCCGCCACGCATTTTACAGCGTAAAGAATAGAGTCTCCTATACTCCTTGACATTGGCTGGTTTTGCAACTCCACTGCATATTGCATAGCTAATATTGAGATGTCAATTGACTCAATAAGCCCATCATATTCCTCCTCCGTAAGAGTTTCTTTATGACTATCTACTACTGAAATAAGCTTTTTGCGAATTGATTCATAGTCATCACTGCTATCAAAATTCAGGTCTTGATATCCTTCGACTACTGCATAAACAGCATCTGAAATAGGATTTTCACTGACACTTCTTGATTGTAGAGTGTTGTCTTCAAGAGACTCAGCTTTTTCAATAGCTTCTTCGATAGAAGAATAGTCAAGGCTTTGGAAATATGCAAACAATTTCTGCCCATCAGTCTCATCATAGGATTCAACAGTCCTGTCATTATCGTTGAGAGATACCTCTTCGCTACAGCTATGAGTTAGCATCATGGTAGTCAACGCCATGACAATACTCGTCAGCCCGAATAAAAATTTTTTTAGATTCATTCTGTTTATATTAATGGTTAATACTGACAACATTTATCGTCGACTATATTGTTGTTTTGATGGTGCAAAGGTAATACTGTAATTTAATTGTTAAATTACACAAAAGGGCATTTCTTTGATTCCAAGGTGAATTATACACTTTTGTGTGATAGGTTGATTTCATCTGATGAAATGCCGGAGAATAGATTCTCCGTTTGAATAGAGGTAAGGCAATAAGCAAACTGCGGCAAGTAGAGCGATAAAGACTATTGCTAGTCAAGAGAGTTAATATACTCCGTCTTCGGAGAGAAAAATTTTGATTTGCTAATATTAGCCAAAAGTACATATTTACTTTTCAGATCTTCCTTGACGTTCCTCATATTGGGATAGTGTGCTGAATAGCTAATTTCTATGTTTGCTCTATGCTGTGCGTTTATTCCCAATATTACAATACTCATGAATAGAACTATGAATGCTTGTTTCATATTGGTTATTTTCTTAATGTTATTGAGAATATAAATTGTCTGCCTCGAAGCTGTCGTTGGCACTCGAAGGAGGTAAGCTGATTGTAGGTGGTGTAGTTGTAGTTGCGGCAGTTAAGGATGTTGGTGAGACTGGCTGCAAGCTCTATCTTTTTGTTGAGCTGATAGGTGAGCTTGGTGTCGAGCAGCACTATGTTTTTGAAATTGTTTTCGGTCAGTTCGTTGCGGTAATGCTCTCCGCTGACCGTCCATTGCCATTTGCGGTGAGGTATGAACGTCAGGCTCAGTTCGTTCTCCATTGTTGAGAGCCACGACTCGCTCTGTCCGTTCATCGTCAGGCGGCTGTCGGAATAATCGATGCGGTAATCGAAACTGAGCCATCGGCACGGACTACCGCTTATCTTGCCTCCTACGCTCCAGCCGGTGCTGACTGAGCTGACGGTCTGCGATTGGGAGAACATATGCGACTCGTTGCGGCTGAAAGAAGCATTGATGTTGCAACTTCCGCGCATGAAGTCGAGCGTCTTGCCAATATTGCCCATCGCCATAAGCATCCTGCTGTCGTTCTTGGCGTCGGCATAGCTGTAAACCACATAATCGCCGTAGAGCTGCTGTGCCATAGTATATGGTATGTGAGTCCACGAGTGCATCACCATGCCGTTGGCAAACAGTCCGTGGCGGGTGTGTTTGTAGCTGACACTCGCCGAGACATTCTGCGACGATGAGTTGTAGAACTGCTCCGTTCCGGCTTTCAGTGTGCGGTAGTTGGTCATTATCAGTCCCGGATGTATGAGATTGAGATTCATCGGGGAGCGGCCGAGTCCGCCGCGCATGGTTCCGGAGAAGCGGTTGCTGGGTTTCCAGTTCAGACTCATGGACGGGGAGAAATACACCTCGTCATGGTCGGCTATCGCCTTGTCGAAAGTGTAATACGCATAGCTGACAGGCAGATTGAGCGACAGGTTTACACGACGCACCCAGTATTCGAGTTTAGGTGTGGCGTACACTGTGAGATAATTGGTGTTCACAACATTCTCCGTCAGTCCTGGCAGTTCGGCGGGAAAATCGGGCAACTGCGAGTCCATCGAACGGAAATAACCGTTTATTCCTCCTTCGAGGCTTACCGTTATCCCTTTTATATTAAAGGCGTAGGTCGCACTCTCGTGGGTATAGAAGGCATGGTCGGATATCTGCTGCCGGAAACCTTCGCCGTTCATCTCGAGGTTTAGGGTCTGCGGAAGCGACTCCCATTCGTTCACGCTTTGGAAAGTGACAAGATGTTTCTCCTTGAATCGCTTTATTATCTTGAAGTTGTTGCTGACATAATAGTCCGGCAGTTTCGCAGATTGACTGTTGGGTATTGAGCCGGTCGTGGAAAGGCTCACATCATCCCAGTCTATGTTTGTCCGGAGCGTGTTGTTGATGAAAGCGGTCTTTTGGTTCAACTCGTAGATAAACTTGCCGCTGAGAGAGTGCCCATGCTCTGTACCGATTCGGTTTTCGGTTATGACGCGGTTGCCGCCGTCAAGAAAATATGTCGTGATATTTGTGGCGTCGGCTGTAACGCGGTTGAAGGAGTAGTCGATGTTTGCCTTGAACTCGCCGCTCCCGAATTTCCAAAGGCTGTTGGTCGATACGAGGAAGGAGCGGTTGAAAAGCGTCCTTTTGTCGCTCAACGACGGAACGCCCGGCAGTCCGACACCCACATAACGACTTAATCCGGTCTTACGGCGGTCTGCGAAGAAGTCGGTGCTTGATGATGAAAGATTCTCGCCTGTGTTGTTGGTGCGCAGGGTGGTGATGCTCTGGAATCCCGGCATCACCGCCATAGCGAACAGCTCTCCGTCCCATATCGCGCCGTCAGGATGCCACGAGTAGCCTCCTCCGGCATCGCCGTGGAAAGTCCATGTGGCTTTCGCCTTGTTTTTCAGTTTGAGATTGATAGCGGCCTTGTCGGAAAATGAGATACCCGACAGCACCTGCATAGGCTGATGATTCTCCATTACCTCGACCGCGCCCACATCGTCATGGCTTATGCCGTTGGTGGCTATGCCGTATTTGCCGCCGAGAAGGTCGGAGCCTTCGATATAGAACTTGTTGATGTCTTCTCCCTGATACTGTATCTTGCCGTTGTTTGCCACATCTATTCCCGGCATACGTTTCAGCACATCACCGATTGAGCGGTCATGTTGTTGGGCGAAACTGCCGACATTGTAGGTGATGGTATCGCCCTGTTCCCGTATGCGGTCGGCTTTTACTGTCACTTCCTTGAGTAAGGTTGTCCCCGGCTCCATATAGACTGTCAACGGGAATCTCACGCTGTCAAGTGAAATAGACTGCTTGGCAAAGCTCATCATGGTGACCTCCAGACGGCAGCCATTCACTGACGGTATCGTCATGGAGAAGCCACCATCCGATTTTGACGAGGCGAAATTCTTTATCTTGCCGTCTGATCCCTTGACAATGACCGATGCCCCGACAAGAGGTTCATTGCCCTCCCTGTCGATGATTTTGCCGGTCACGTTAGTCTGTGCAACAGTCACAGACGATACCAGAAAGTAGAGTATGGCTAATGTGAATATTTTCATTATCGATAGTCTTTTTCAAGAAAATCGTAAGATTCGTCAATTTCTATTTTAGGTATATTTGTTATATCTGCCCCTGTCGAAGCCTTCATGTATTCCACAGGATTGTTTGTAAATGCTCTCTTCGCTTGAAGGTACTTTATTCTATCTGTTTTCTCATAGTTATCTTTTCCGAAGATAGGGCGAATTATATCTGTGCTGCTCTGTATCCCATCAGCAACGAAGGAATATTGTCCTGTTGAATCTTCGGCACTAAGTATTAGCCCGGGTAGTCCGGATAATTTCCACGGACCATCCTGAATCGGGATCTCCAGAGTAAACCATGCTGTCCAATGGCGGCCTCGATAATCACATGTTGCTTTAACACACTCGTATCCAAGTATTGTCTTGGTAGAGTCTGATATTTCCCATTGCTGTACAACAAGTGGTTCTTCATAAAACCAATAGTCTGCGCCAACAAGGTCATACACGGATGTAAGACTGTTTTTCCGTGATTTCAGTACATACATCGGCTCTTTTTTTATAGGGAGATTGGATACGTCTTTTTTAGCCATTGCTGCTTGAACCATTTGTCCATAAGCCATTCTACCTTCCGGAGTGACCATCATAGAGTCAACCCGTTCGTTCAGAATATTGAAGAACTTCGACTCGTCATTGTTTGCAAGGAGAACCATTTGGCTGTTGATTCCCTTTCCATCTGGACTATAATGTTGGTAGTTGTAACTGACTTTCAAGTCGGCTACTTGTGCAAATGTTGCTAATGAAGCAAAGCACAAGAATAAGAATGAAATAAATTTACTCATATTTAATCATTTTAATGTTACTTATTATTCCTTAAAAGAAATCGAATGTCGTTGTCTTTATATAACTTAGATGTGATATATATTAGTACAAAATTAATATTGTGCTTTAGGTTGTCAATTACACAAAAGGGTATTTCTCTGATTTTAAGGCTATTTATACACTTTTGTGTAGCATGTCCGATGTGGGCTACGATGCGGCAAGAAGGGGATAACACCTTTGGTAGAACTTGGTTAGCCCCTTTTTACTAGAACACACCGGAATTGTTTCGGATGCAAGGTAAATGAGTGGATTCCCTATCTGCCTGGTCTCGATGCCGAGGGCGTTCATGACCCTGAGAAGGCGGCTGTCGGTCTCCGCTATCATATAGCTGTCGTCATCCCGTAGTATTGGAGCCACGGCGAGAGTCATGAGTTGCTTGAACAATGTGACGGTGGAAAAGCCTGAGGTGGAATCAATGGCGAATCGACCTATGTGCCAGAAGGAGGCTGCCGGGGTGTCCCCAACCATATCCAATGGGGATATATGAAAAATCTTATGCATAGGTGTGGGTGTCCGTTTGTCCCATCTGAACACCCTTATGCTGCCTACCATTCTGTATTCCTTGTCCCGGACGATGAAACAAGCCGAGTCTCCGGAGTAGGAAAGCTCCTCACGGTAAATGTCCTCGATCTCCTGTTGTGCCGTGTCGGGAATCGGTTCCGATGAATGATGGTTATAGTTCTGTGTCACCACGAATCGGGCGATGTCATGAAGCCGGTCAGTACCGACTCTTAAGATAGAATAGTCACTGCATGACCAAATCACTTTTTCCATAGTTGAGACGGTTTTGAAATTTTCCGCAAAACTATGTGGAGACTGTCTCCTAAGCGTGACACAAAAGGGTATTTCAAGGAGTCCGATTATAAAATTTACCCTTTTGTGTAGTGTGCTGATTCTTGTATGGCAGGATTTTATTAATTTTGCGCCGAGAAAAAAAGACCAAACGTTATGGACTCCAATATAAAGACAGGAGACTTCTTTTCACTACAAAACTCGGTGGAGAGTGTCAACGAGTCCGACTATGAGAAGACCGGACTCATAATAGAGGCTGCGCGGGCATTCGAGCGCAGCACATACCAGTGTGTATATATCATTGACTACTTCAAAAAGGGATTCCTGTATGTATCCAACAACATCGCCCGCCTATGCGGCGGCGAGGTCGAGAAGATAAAGGATTTCGGATACAGGTTCTATATAGACTATGTGCCGCCGGAAGACCTTAAGATGCTTGTGGAGATAAACAACATGGGATTCAAGCTTTTCAATACGCTTCCCGTAGGCGAGAGGAAGGACTACACAATATCCTACGACTTCCACATAATTAGAGGAAAGCGAAAACGCCTGGTCAACCATAAGCTGACGCCGCTCATTCTGACAAAGGACGGCAGGATATGGCTGGCGATATGCACAATCTCTCTTGCGGCAGGCAACGAGCCGGGGAATGTCATCATGAAGAAGCCCGGTTCCGGCATGTTCTACCAATACTCCCTGTATGACCACAAGTGGGAGAAGTGCAAGGAGATAACGCTTACGGACAACGAGCGTGAGGTACTTTCACTATCGACACAGGGATATACGATGAACGATATCGCCGACAATATATGCAAGTCGGTCGATACCGTCAAGGCCTGCAAGCGCAGTATATTTCAGAAATTGAATGTAAGGAATATAGCGGAGGCCGTGGCCTACGCCCAGAACCATCAGTTGATCTGACCTGTTTACGCCGGATCGCAGCGCAGCGACGAGAAATAGAACTTGGGGAAATACTTCACCTCTTTCCCGGTTATGATGTCGAACATGGCGTTTACGCATTCTCCGGCAACAATCCACGAGGCGACGGAAAGCTGGGGCGGCGGCAGTTCCCCCGGCTCGTTACGGTATGCCTCTATCACATCGTCGAGCCATCTGTTCGGCATGTTCCAGAACGTGCAGTACCGGGCCACGAAATCCGCCATCTTGACCTCAAATCCCTTATAGGACGGAGACACCTCTGTGAGCTGGTATCCTCCGGGCTTGATGATAGTGAGAAATGCACCCCATCCGAAATTATAAGGATGCAGGACAGGAATCCTTCTTTTGGAACAAAGGTCATCGAATACAAAAGGGATGTCGCTCTTGAAGTCGAGGGCGTTGATGGCTATGTCAACCCCCTCGAGCAGTTCCTTCACATTGCCCTTGTCGATGAACGTGTCATGGTATTGGATATTGGCCTTCGGGTTTATCCTCAGCAGCCTCTTGGCGAGGCATTCCGCCTTGGATTTCCCGATGTCGCTCTTGACATAGTTCTGACGGTTGAGATTGGATAGCTCCACCCTGTCTCCGTCCACAATCACAATATTCTCGAAGCCGAAGCGCAGGGCGCACTCGGCAATGATGCTGCCGATGCCGGCCCCGCCGAGCAAAATCCGGGTCTCACGAACCTTCTCCTGCTCATCCTCGCTTACGTAAATTCTGTTTCTGTTATATCTTTCCATATAGGATATTGTTTAATTACGGTGCAAAGATAGGTCTGCGGAAACGAATTGGCACAACACAAAAGGGTATTTCTTGTTTTTATCCGGTTTTATTTTGCCGGACAGGAATAAATGGCTACCTTTACAACAATATAACAATATTAAAATATAAAAATATGGAATGTAGGATTGAAAAGAACGGCACATCGGTGACGATAACAGATGTCGCTACCGGGATAGGGCTGTGTTTCACGGAAGGCGGGTCAATGCAAAGATACACCGCCTCTCTTTATGTCCCCGACACGGCCATTCTGAGCACAGAGGAGGGCGTGGGTCTTGTCAGTGAGGTATCGCAAGGTCTGGAGGCATACGCCGCCGAAAGGTTCCCGAAAGAGTTCGCTGAAATAAAATGACTCCCGGATATGGATAAGACTGAAAACAGGCGTAAGCCGGAAGACCGAGAAGTGGCAGTGGGGAGCCTGAGGTATATGCGACATTCAGACTTCCTGACTCGCTGGTTCAGAAGGTACGGATGCTTGCGGTCGTAGAACGCACCACGCAGAGGGAGATTGTGATTGCGGCGTTAAGGGAATATCTTGCCGGCAGAGCCGACAACTGCTAATATCCCCTCGTTGTGCTGATTCCCCCGTTTTTATTTTGTGGACAGGAATAAATAGCTACCTTTGCAGGGTAAACAAGTAAACTTGATTACAAGTAATAAATATTCAAAGTAAACAAATAACCTTGTAAACATGGCTAAGATTATTGCAATAGTCAACCACAAGGGTGGTGTCGGCAAGACCACCACCACGGTCAACCTCGGTGCCGCGCTTGCCTTGCAGGGCAAGCGGGTTCTGTTGGTTGACATGGACAGCCAACAGAACCTTACAACATCCCTCATGCGTGAGGAGGATGTCACGGAGTCCATATACGACAGCCTGATGAAAGGGTCTGCTCTCCCTGTTGTCCGGATTGCGGAACGGTTGGACCTTTGCCCGTCGGAGCTTGCGCTGGCAGCGGCAGAGCTTCACCTGCAGGCTCGCATCGGACGTGAGAGACTGCTGAAGAAATTGCTTGACGTTGTTAAGGACAGCTATGACTTCATCATGATAGACTGTCCCCCGTCCCTCGGACTGTTCACCTTGAACGCCCTTGTCGCCGCCACTGATGTTTTCCTTCCCCTTACCGGGGAGACCCTCCCGCTGAGAGGTATCCTGATGCTTGAGGAAACGCTCAATGATGTCATACAGAACGCAAATTCCGATTTGCGGATAAGCGGTGTGGTCATACAGCGTTTCAACAACCGTAAGCTCAACAACGAGGTCATTGAGGCTATCCGGACAAAGTTCGGGGCAACTGTATTCAATACCAAGATACGGGAGTGCATAGCCCTTGCCGAGGCTCCGGCAGCCCATTGTTCCATCTTTGACTACGACAGCAAGAGCAACGGGGCCAGGGACTACATGGATCTTGCCTCCGAGGTGATAGGACGGATATCCGGGTAGTAAAGTAAACAAGTTTGTAAGTAATAAAGTAAACTTGTTTCATAGTAATAATGTAACCAACGAAAATATGGCAAAGAGAAAATTCAGTCTTATGGAAGAGGTCAAGAAGCCATCTCCGACACAGGAGACAGAGGTCTCGGACGCTTCGGCTGTGCCGGATGCTGCCTCCAGTCCGGCAGGGGACAGCAGAGAGATCCGGGCCACCTTCATTGTGGATTCTGGGATAATACGGAAATTGAAGCTGATAGCCGCCATTGAGAACCGTAAGCACAAGGACGTGGTCGGCTCGGCACTCACAGAGTATGTCGGCCGATGGGAATCCGACCATCCGTCGGTTGACCTTATGGCAATAGACGGAATGGTAAACAAGTAATATAGTTTACATTATTACTTAGCATAAATATTATTAGTAATAATGTAAACCAAATAAAAAAAGGAGAACGGAATGGCGTTCTCTTTTTTATTTGGAGGATTCGAAAAGAAGTGCTAAATTTGCCAAAAGTGTAAAAAAAATTCATTGATAATATACGCCCCCCTGTGATGGCGCGAGGAACGAGCGCCTGACTGTTCAAAATTTCAGATTATGGGAATAGACGGTTTCGATTTTGACTCGTTGACTGACGAGCAGTTCAATAAGTTTATATGGTCTTTGGATGCTCTGAAGGCTAAGTTGAATCGTGTGTCTGTGGAGGAGCTTGAGCGTGAGTTTGAGGGGAAGAGTTTATATTTGTTGGAGAACGAGCATTACGAGTTGTCGGAGTTGGAGGTCGGTGAGTTTGTCGATACCGTGTTTGAGCGGAAGACTTTGGGGAATGGGGAGGTTGTTGTTCCTTTTGAGGAGATTCAGAGCCGGGAGTATAGGCTTTGGCTCAGTCAGAAGATGAGGAATAAGAGAACGGTTCGTGAGGGCGAAGCCCCCTTCAGTTGTCCTCCCCTCAGATAGATTACAGCGGCTATCGTATGTGGAGATATAATCCGGTTATATTCTACAAGGAAGGCGGTAAGGCGAGACACAGGCTGATGCTTCTGGATGATGAGGATACGTTGAGATTTTTGGAGAACCGGGAGTTTGCGATTATGTCTCCGGTCACATATGTGGGGCGGACGAACTCTTACAGGAACGCCCGTTATCTTTATGCCTTTGCCATAGATTTGGACGGTGTGAGTATACATGAGGTGAGGGCGTTGTTGAGGGGCATGACCACGGGGGTTTATCCTGTTGCCAAACATCATCGTCAATTCGGGGCATGGCGTTCATGTGTATTACCTGCTTGAGAGTCCTGTCGGGATGTATGAGACACGCCTTAATGCCTTGAACAAGCTGAAGGCTGGACTGACAAGGATTGTGTGGCTTGTGTCGAAGCTCGACACTCCGCAGGTGCAGAGTGTCGTTCAGGGATTCCGTTTGCCGGGTACGAAGACTAAGTTTCGGCAAGCCTATAAGGGCGTTTTGGAACCGTAAGGCACCGCTGCATACTTTGGAGAGTTGAACAGTTTCCTTGGCATCTACAAGCTCTCTGACGAGGAGATAGGGCAGCTCAATGAGAAGCATCCGCATAATCCTGCGAGGGTGACATTGGCTGAGGCGAAGAAGCGTTGGCCGGAGTGGTACGCCTCACGTGTCATAGGTCGAAACCGTGTCGGGAAAAAATGGAACGTCAACCGTGGTCTTTACGACTGGTGGCTTGCAAAATTGAGGGACGGTAGCGAGGTGACGGTTCATCACCGCTACTGGTGTGTGCTGACATTGGTGGTGTATGCTGTCAAGTGCGGCATACCGCGAGAGGAGGTTCTAGCCGATGCCCTTGCCTTGGTTCCGGCTTTTGACCGCAAGACAGAGACGGTGATAACCCGTTCTCGGAGGACGATGTGAAGGACGCTATGAGGGCTTACGACGAGCAGTATTGCAAGTGGCCGTTAAGGGTTATAGAGACAACAACAGGAATCCGTATCGAGAGAAATAAGAGGAATGGAAGAGATCGAGAGGCTCATATAAAACTTATGAATTTTGTAAGAGATAGCATTACCCATACAGATGAAAATTGGCGTAAAGGTAATGGTAGAAAATCGGAAGAGGCGAATGTTAGAGAATGGCAGCAACAGCATCCCGGTTGTAAGAACAAGTCTTTGTGCGCCCGTGAGACCGGTCTGACAAGGCCGACAGTCCACCGCTGGTGGGACGAATCAAAGGCTGTGTCTTCAGACAATGAAGAATGACAGGATAATGTTTGTATTTCGCCAAACAAATCCCGGTGTACCGGTGTTATAGGAGCAGTGCCATCGCTTGCGCGAAAGAGCAAATTTAAAAAATTTGCCATAGCTTAATAGGGCAAAATATTGTCTACGCCACCGCATCCACTCCGTTGGGACGCTATATTTAACCCTATTAAGCTATGGCAAATTTTTTAAATTTGCTCTTTCGCGCAAGCGATGGCACTGCTCCTATAACACCGGTACACCGGATTTGTTTGGCGAAATACAAAACATTATCCTGTCATTCTTCATTGTCTGAAGACACAGCCTTTGATTCGTCCCACCAGCGGTGGACTGTCGGCCTTGTCAGACCGGTCTCACGGGCGCACAAAGACTTGTTCTTACAACCGGGATGCTGTTGCTGCCATTCTCTAACATTCGCCTCTTCCGATTTTCTACATTACCTTTACGCCAATTTTCATCTGTATGGGTAATGCTATCTCTTACAAAATTCATAAGTTTTATATGAGCCTCTCGATCTCTTCCATTCCTCTTATTTCTCTCGATACGGATTCCTGTTGTTGTCTCTATAACCCTTAACGGCCACTTGCAATACTGCTCGTCGTAAGCCCTCATAGCGTCCTTCACATCGTCCTCCGAGAACGGGTTATCAACCGTCTCTGTCTTGCGGTCAAAAGCCGGAACCAAGGCAAGGGCATCGGCCAGAACCTCCTCTCGCGGTATGCCGCACTTGACAGCATACACCACCAATGTCAGCA
>PDYJ01002336.1_pt1 | contig 28069 bp, 25 predicted proteins | sample 1430841 | NCBI WGS metagenome assembly PDYJ01 (sample SAMN07237672, study PRJNA390542) | Gut metagenome, whole genome shotgun sequencing project. | isolation source: fecal pellets | host: Mus musculus | place: USA: New York, NY | collected 2016-10 | reverse complement strand
CACAGGATCATCAGAAACATTAGTTGACGGTGCGGCGACAGAATCGGGCTTTTGCTGAGGTTGCGGCGCGGACTTGGCTGCGCTGTCGGGCGAAGATTTCGGGGTGGCGGGCTCTGCGGCCGGAACCGGTGTGGAATGCGTGAGGATATAGCGGTAGCGCGATGCCACTCCCGATGAGTAGGCGTTGAATATATTGTTGACCATAACCAGGTCAGTAATCCCATTTTCGGCCACATACGATGATACATCCTTACGGAAATAGCGGTGGTCGAGCACATGGATCTCCTCAAACGAGCCAAAGAGAAATCCGGGTATGGCGTTGCCGTAACTGTCCTTTATGATCACAAGGCGTCGTCCGTTGGCGGTGCCTGTCTTGACCACGGTCTGATTGTAGTCGCCACCCATGAAGGTGAGATAAGCCGAGGGTGAACCATCGGAATGATGCTGGAAAAACTTCCCCTTGAATGGCTTGCTCTGACCTATGGGCCTGAATTTCTTGTCGAGATTTATGGTGGTGAAAGTAGTCGAATAGTCGACTCCGCGCGGGGTGTAGTACACAAAATCCTCCGGAGCGTTTTTCACAGCTATATCTTTGGAAAAACCATACATGGTGCCCACAAAATTACGGATCGTGTGGACATCGTAGTTGTCGAGGGTCAGAAAAGGCACTCCGGCTGCCTTGGCAAACGCCTCTGCGGCATAATAAGCCCCGAGAGGTGCCCAGTGGTGGTCGGTGCGCAGATAGATTGGCTCGTCGGCATGATGTGCCAGCGCCGAATAAGCATCGACCGGAATCACTCCACCATCAAGATGAGAGTAGATATTGCGTATAACAGGCAACTGGGGACTCGTCATCTTGCGTGCCTTTTCTGGTGTGTAGAATTCCGACGCCAGTGGCACCACCATGCAGTACACACTCACGTCGGGGCCAAGCACCGACTTATAGAGGTTGGCCGCCTCGGCATATTTCACTCCCCCCTTTGACGATCCGCCAAAGGCCATGAGCGCTCTGGTAGTGGGACCCGATCCAACCACTATCACGCCCGACGACGCCATCTTTGCCGCACCCTGTGGAGTGGCATGGCCGTCGTAGTCGGCGATCTCCACCCCTTTAGCGGCATCAGCTACCACCTCGCCAAGGGTATCGGCCGGCTCGGCAACAAGCTCATGACCGTCCATATTGGCGTCGGTCTCGTCGGCAAACTCATCTTCGGGTCCTGATGTCGATGCATGAAACGACACATCGTCGTCGCCGCCGCTGCGGAGTGCCATATAGCCCTTGAGCTGCATGGCAAACGAGAGAAAATGGTCGCGGAATGGCTCTGTGTCGCTGAACCATGCCGACACGTCGCGCGTAAAATCTCCGGACCTCAGTGCATCAAGGGTGAATTGGGGGAAGGTGGACAGCTCTCTCCGTTCCAGCTCAGAAAAGGAGGTACGGGGAAAAAAAATAAACACTATGGTGAGAGCGGCAAAAACCGTTCCGACAAGAAAAATAAATATCTGAGAACGTCGCATCACTGGATAAGGTATCGGCGGTAGGCCTCGGAAGTGCGGAGGCTCACCGCGTGGGTCATATTGTTGACAAACAATATATCCGATATATTGTTGTCGGCCACATAGCTCACAATGTTTTTGGTGAAATATCGGCAGTCGACCACATGGATCTCATCAAAGGAGGAAAAGAGGTAGGGAGGTATGGCATTGCCGAAGCTGTCTTTCAGTATCAGCAGCCGGCGCCCGGTATTGGCCGATGTGCGTATGCGTGTAAGGCGGGTGTCGCCTCCCATGAAAGTGAGATAGCTCGATGCCCCATGGAATGTGTTGTAGAAAAACGGGCCCTCTTGAGGCTCACTCTCGCCCGTGACGGTGCCCACCGTGGCCCCTTTGGCCTTGCGTATGCTGTATTTCACATAGTCTACGGTATAAGTGGAGTCAAGAGGAGTATAATAAACAAACTCCTCGGGCGCGCGCCCGACGGCTCTGTCGGCCGAGAATCGGGCCATCGTACCTACGTAGCCCTCCACCGAGCGCGTGTCATAGTCGCTCAGCGGACGGAAAGGAGTGCCCGCCACCGAAGCGAAGCAGCCCGCGGCATAATAGGCCCCGAGAGGCGCCCAATGATGGTCGGTGCGCGAATAGATCGGTTCCGAAGCATGCAGACCGAGGGTGGGATATATATCGACAGGCGTAACCTTCGAGTCAAGCTGACTGAACAGGTCGAGCATAGCCCTGCGCACCGGCGCGGTGTAACGTGTGGCGGCATCGGGACAATAATATGCCACAGCTGTAGGCACTGGCATACAATAAATATTGATACCTTCAGGCAGAGCGGAGGCATATTCATTGATGGCCGAAGCATATGCCTCGATACCACGGGCCGATCCCTTGAAGGGTTCGAGTGCCCTTACGGTGTCGCCGCTGCCAACAACCAGAATGCCCCGGCGTGCACGTCTGAAGGGAGCATTGCCGGTGATGGTGTTGACATATTCACCCGAAGCGGAAGGCATCTCAAATGTGCGCGCCGACGTCCCGAGCACTATCGACTCCATTTCGGAGTGGAGGAAATCAACGTCGATATCATCTTCGGGATTATTGGCAGCCGACGCCTCGGTGGGCGACGATGCAAGAGCGAGAAGCAGCGGGAGAGCTATTGAAAACATTGCAGATTGACTGATGATATGATTGGTCAGAAACGGGTGTATAGAAAAGCATTGTTGGTGGCGCCTATGAGCAGAGCCACACTCAGCAGCAGGAGCACCACCGACAATGCCAGACGGGAGGTCATGGTGATATTCATCGCCACAAGCCCTCCACGGCTAAACAGGCGGTGGGGCACCGACTCAGCCAAACGCCTTACAGGCATAGAGAATAACATGGCTGCCACCCACAGCCAGAAATGGCTCCTGAGCGCGTTTTCACACGCAAAGTCCCAAAGTCCACCGGGGCAAAGCCGAGAAATGCCTGGAAGAAACGGCTCATAAGGTCGAGATCGTCGAAATAAAATATGCCCCATCCGGCCACCACCATCACCATGGCATAGAAATGGAGTGCGCCGCGGGGTATATCGGCGGCCCGGGGCAGGATAAATCTCTTTTCTACCATGAGCACTACCGCGAAGAAGAGGCCCCACATCACGAAATTCCAGCTTGCACCATGCCAGAGCCCCGTGAGAAACCACACCGCAAGAATATTGAGGGTCTGATGGCTGCGGTTGCCCCCGAGTGGGATATACACATAGTCGCGGAAAAATGAACCGAGCGACATGTGCCAGCGACGCCAGAACTCGGTGACCGAACGTGATATGTAGGGATGGTCGAAATTTTCGTCGAAATGGAAGCCAAGGCAGCGGCCTATGCCTATAGCCATATCGGAATAGCCCGAAAAGTCAAAGTAGATCTGGAAGGTGAAGGCAAGGATGCCGATCCATGCTCCCCCTACTGTGATATCGGGCAGTCCCTGGGACGACAGAAATCCGGTGGCTATATCCGAAAACTGATTGGCCAAAATCACTTTCTTGCCAAGTCCCAGCATGAACCGGAACACACCCTCGGCCACATCGTCGTGGCTCACATTGCGGTTGTTGATCTCGCGGGCCACAGTGGAGTAGCGCACTATCGGCCCTGCGATAAGCTGGGGAAACATCGAGATATACAGCAGCAGATCGGTGTAGCGGCGCTGGGCCATGGAAGTGGTGCGGTATACATCGACAAGATAGGATATGCTCTGGAAGGTGTAGAAGCTGATACCGATGGGGAGAGCCACCGTCGGTACCGGCACTGTGATGCCCACTGCACACAGTTGCTCTGCTATGAAACCCGCATATTTAAACACACCTATCATAATCACATTGACCGTAAGACCGGAGATAAGCGCAAAACGGCGCCCGACACCTCCTGCCGGGCAACGTGTGATCCATAGACCGGCAAGGTAGTTCACAGCCACCGAGCCGACCATCAGAAACACATACACAGGCTCGCCCCAGGCATAGAATAGGAGCGAGAAAACCACCAGCACTATATTGCGGCGCGGATGGGTAGAACGAAGTCCCGATGGATCGCTTGCCGCCGTGTCGCGGGTGTCAAAAACTCCTGCGAGCCGGTAGCATAGCATAAACGCCGGAAGAAATACGAACAGAAAAAACAGGTCGGAAAAGACCATCGTGGAATTATTAGTTGATGACTATGCTTTGAGAAATATAGACTTCGATAGTGATCAGTCGGGGCGCAGGGCGCTGATCTTCTCTGCGAGGAACGCTCCCAGGCGGCGTGCTCCCTCCACCGAGGTGTGGGTGCCGTCGTAGGTAAGATGCTTCTTCACCGCCTCCTTGGCCGAGTCGAGCTCAAAGTCGCGGTCGAGACGTATGGCAGGAAGACCGAGCTCACGTCCCATCGACTCAATAATGCCCCCGGCCGCAATGATCATATTGTCGGGAGCCTGGACCGACTGCAGAGGTCCTACGAGAACTATGGTGGCATCAGGAGCCATGCGGCGCAGGAGCGCCACATTATGGCGGACTGAGAGAGCCAGCGTTGTTACCTGCCCCGGCTCCATGGCTATCAGAGCATCATCGTCGCACACTTGCATGGCTTCCTCCGCCGACATATCAAACGCACCCGGACGCTTGTTGTGAAACCACGCATCGTTAGTTCCGGCCATGATGATGATGAGCGACGGTATCGGCTGCTCACCCGAAGCTATGGCCCCGGCCAGACGGGCTGTCTGGTTATAAATGGTATTGTCGTCGGCAAGCGAGCCGGTGACCTGCTCAACATTGCGGCGCGTAGCGGTCACATTGGTCCATGTGGCGCCGCTGCGGGCATAGCTGCGGGCCGAGGCGGGGGCATAGAGCCTGACCCATTCGCGGGTCCAGGCCTTCTCGCCGGTGCAGTCATCATGGCCAAGCCATGTGTTGCTGTCGCCGAGGATCGCCACCACATCATCGCCTTTGCTCTCCACGGCATGAAGTGCCATGGACATCAGAAGTATTATTGACAGTGTGATAATCCGTATCATATAATTGAGTGTGTTGTAACGAAAGAGAGTGTCAGAACCGCCACATCATTCCATACCCTTCAGCAGGTCTGGACGCAGACGGCGGGTGCGTTCGAGCGCTTGCTCATGGCGCCATTCATCGATCTTGGCCTGATGGCCTGAAAGGAGCACCGGTGGAACCTCCCAGCCATTGTACACAGCCGGGCGGGAATACACCGGAGGGGCGAGAAGATTGTCCTGAAAGGAATCGCTCAGGGCGCTCTGCTCGTCGCCTATGGCGCCGGGTATCAGACGCACTATGGCATCGGTCATGACCACAGCAGGGATCTCGCCGCCGGTGAGCACATAGTCGCCTATCGAGATCTCTTTGGTGATGAGATGCTCGCGTATACGGTAGTCGATACCCTTGTAGTGGCCGCAGAGGATGATGATATTATTGAGCAACGACATGGAGTTGGCCATGGGCTGGTCAAACACCTCTCCGTCGGGTGAAGTGAAAATCACCTCATCGTAGTCGCGCTCAGCCTTGAGAGCCGAGATGGCGGCATCGATCGGCTGCACCTGCATCACCATGCCCGCCTCGCCGCCAAACGGGTAGTCGTCGACCTTACGGTGACGGTTGGTGGTATAGTCGCGCAGATTGTGCACATGTATTTCAACAAGCCCTTTGTCCTGGGCCCGTTTGAGGATTGAGCAATTGAGAGGCGATTCGAGCATCTCGGGTAACACTGTGAGTATATCGATACGCATATTCTTAATTATAATGTCGTAATGATTGCGATAGGATTGTAAGCTGACATGGCTCAGATGTCGTCTGGGCCGTAGTTGTCGAGGGTATCACGCAGCGAGCTGACCACCATTGCCTTCAGCTCGGGGGGCGAAATCACCGTCACCGATGGTCCAAACGATAGGAGCTCATTGACAAAATCGCCCGTCAGACGAAGCCTGTAGCTAAACACCGAATAACCGTCGGCCACACTCTCACTCTGTGAATGGTGGAGCGGCAGGGTGCGCAGATACTTGGCCCTGCGCGGGTCAACACGCAGCCTCACGTCGTAGGCCTGTCCCTGGGTGAAGATTATGCCGAAGGCATCGTTGACATACTCGCCTGCGTCAAAGTCGTCGGGGAGCGAAAATGTGTCGGTCGAAATAGTGACATCGCTCATGCGGTCGAGCGCATAGGTCTTCACCACACCATCTTTCACATTGCGCCCGGTTATATACCAGCGCTGGCGGAATATCTTGAGAAAATATGGTTCAAGGCCCACACCTCGCGTGGGATTGACTCTCGTATAGGGGGTATAGGTAAATGTGAGCGTATGGAATCCCTTCAGAGCCGATATGACTGTCGACAGATGAACCCGGGCCGAGGGCACATCTTCAACAAAAATGCGGCCGGCTGCCTCCTGAGCGTCCTGCACCACGCTACCCATTGCGGCTGCATTGAGCATCCAATCGGTCATCGAGGGGTTTGACCCACCCTCCTCCTCACTCTCTATCGAGTATTCGTAGGTAGATGGATTATAGGTTATGCTCACACCGAAAAGCTCCTCTATCGCCGCACGGTAATTATAGAAAGTGCGCCGCGGGATGCCGCGCTCGGTGCCGTCGCCGAAACGCGAGCGTCCCCAGAGCCGGTTGAGCTCTGTACGCGTAATACGCCCGTGGCGACGGATGGTGTCGACAAGCCAGATATATCGGTTAAACAGGTCGTGTGACATTGGGCCGGAGGTATGGAGTCAATCGGTGGTTAAATTGATGGCTGAGGGGCTCTCGGGGGCCTCTTGGCGTGCTGGATATGAAGCGGCGGCAAGACCAGTCATTGTCAGCACGGCATTAATCAGCAGAAGCTCAAAGCCTGTGGCATAACCGGTGTACTCGCGGAGCGCCCACTGCACCACCCACGAAAGGACAGGCGCAAGAACGCATACAACCGGCACAAAACGATCGCGCACCCTTCTGCGGGTTGCCAGCCCAAAGGCAAACAATCCGAGGATAGGGCCATAGGTATAGGAGGCCAGGGTATACACGGCCGATATGGCATCGTCGTCGCTGAAATGATAGAAGATTATGATGACCAATGCCATCATGATTGTCATGGCAACATGAACGGTGCGGCGTATGGCTGTCACTGTATCGGTTGGTTTGGTCTCCGGCGCCCTAAGTATGTCAACGGTCATGGACGTAGTGAGCGAGGTGAGGGCTGACCCGGCTGCCGAATAGGCTGCAGCGACAAGTCCTACCACAAACAGCACACCTACGGCCACTGGCATCGACGGATGTGAGGCAACTATGCCAAACAGGTCGTCGGGCCGCTCAGGTGCCGGAATCGAGGCCGCCTCCGAATAGATGATCAGTAGGGTGCCGAGCACCAGAAAAAGACCGATCACAAAGAATTGCATCACTCCGCTCACTATCATATTCTTGCGGGATGCAATGGAGTCGGTACATGCCAGATGACGCTGCATCATGTCCTGATCAAGCCCGTTGGTAGCTATGGCCATGAAGATGCCTGCCACAAACTGCTTCCAGAAGTAGGTGGCCTCCATAGGATTGTCGAAGTAGAATATGCGCGCTGTGGTATGCGATGCCACCACGCCGGGCAGCTCCGTCAACCCGAGGCCAAGGCCGGAGGCAACAAACCATATGCACAGCCCCACCGAGCCAACCAGACATAGACTCTTGAGAAAATCGGTCCAGATAAGGCTTTTCACTCCTCCGCCGGCACTGTAAAGCCATACCAGCAGAAGGGTTGCCGCTACATTGAGCTCAAAAGGGATGCCCAGCGGATCGCACACAAGAAGCTGAACCACTCCACACACCACAAAAAAACCGCACGGCGGCGCCAGTCATCTTCGCCACGATAAACAACCATGCGCCCGCCCGGTAGCTCCCGCTCCCGAAGCGCTCGCCGAGATATCCATAGATCGACACGAGGCCTCGGCGGTAAAACATCGGCACAAGCACCACGGCTATCACCACAAATCCAACGATGAAGCCAAGCACCATCTGCAGATAAGCGTAGCCCTTGGCCGCAACCATGCCGGGAACGGAGATGAAGGTGACTCCGGAGATGGCTGCGCCTATCATGGCCACGGCCACAACAGGCCACGGCGCGCGACGGTCGCCTGTAAAAAAGGTTGAGTTGGAACTTCCCCTCGCGGCCAGACGGCCTATCGCAAGAAGCATAATGAAATAACCCGCTATGGCGAGTATGACTGTGAGTGGTGACAAGATAATGTTTTTCTGACTGGTTGCTGGCTCAGGAGGCGAGCCATGGGTGTTTTATTCGGGATAGATCAGGTAGGGAGCACGCCGCTTGCGGAAAGCCTCCACTTCGGGAGCCCATGAGCTCTTGATCTCCTCAGCGCTCTTGCCCTGCTCAATCTGCTTGCGCACCTTATCGTTGCCGATAAGAAGCTCAAAAAATGATGTGAAAAACTTATCGCCGGTGCCGAGAGCTTTATATGCGTCGATAAGATAGGACAGATCCACTCCCGCGGCTATCAGGGCCGAATCGGAGATGGTGCTCAGATCCTCGCCATAACACTTCTTGCCGAGCAGAGGGGGATTTTTGGCGCCCGGACGCGATTGCGGCGTGAAACTGTAGTCACGCCCCTTCATGGCCGGATGGCCGTAGACATGAAACGGCTTGTCGGTGCCTCGTCCCACGCTCACGGGAGTAGCCTCGAAGTAGCAGAGCGACGGATAGAGATAGATCGACTTCATGTCGGGAAGATTGGGCGACGGCGCAACAGGAAGTTCATAACGGGTGGAGTGGGTATAACCTTCGACTGGTATCACCGTGAGAGGGATCCGGGCCGAATCTTTCAGCCACCCCTCCCCTATCGCCATGCGGGCCAGCTCGCCGAGGGTCATGCCGTGGAGCACCGGGATGGGAAGACGGCCCACCCCCGAGGCATACTTCATGTCGAGCACGGGGCCATCGACATTCATACCGTTGGGGTTGGGACGGTCGAGCACCATAAACTCCTTGCCGTAGCGGGCGGCTGCGTTCATCAGATCCACCATTGTGCAATAGTAAGTGTAGAAACGAAGCCCGACATCCTGGATATCGGTCACTATGACGTCGATGGAGTCCATCACCTCCTTGGCCGGATAGCGGGTCTTGCCCGTATAGAGCGAGGCGATGGGGATTCCGGTCTTGGCATCAACCGAGCTCTTGACATGCTCGCCGGCGTCGGCTGTACCTCTGAACCCATGTTCGGGAGAGAAAACGGTGGTTACATTGATGCCTGAGTCGAGCATCACATCGAGAGTGTGGCGCGAGCCTATCATGCCGGTGTGATTGCTCAGGAGCGCCACACGCTTACCTCGCAGAAGTGGTATATACTTCTCGGTCTGCTCGGCGCCGGTGAGGAGTTGCTGAACTTCCTGTATCGTATCAGATGCAGCGCTATCCGTCATGGCGGCGGCTCGCGGACGGCCGCAGGCGCTAAGTGCGGCAACTGCCATCATGGCGGCAACCGCTATTCTGTATAGCTTCAATTGTGTCATTGTCAGTAGATATGCGCCGGAGAAAGATCGCCCCCCGACGTATTAACTGCAAAGGTAGTGAATCCGCGCCGTATAATGAGCAACTATAATGCCCGAACATGCCAAAAATATTGTTAAAAGCCTCATTCCGCTACCGTAGTGCAGCGAAGATCCGAGAGATGTGTGGCAGCCACACGGGCAAGCTCATAGGGAGTAGCCGAAGCTATTGCCGCCTGCGTGCGGTCGAAATAATCAACCGGGGTGCCTATGGTGGCCTGCTGCACCTCGGCAGTGTCGAGTATGGCAAAAGGAGAATCGAGTATGGCGGCAAGGCGCGTGGTGGAATAACTGAGCAGGCGTTTCAACTCATCACCATGCGGCGGCTCTGACACAAATCTTGCTATCTCAGCCTCAATAGCCTCTACGGCCTCATCGGCGGCATCGCGTCGGCACTCGGTGGCAACCGACATAAAAGCTCCGTCGAGCGACCCTACGAGAGCGGCGCTCACACCATAAGTCAGACCACGCTCTTCGCGGAGCTCCGTGTTGAGTCGGCTCCCGAAGTAGCCGCCCAGACCTGTCACTGCCAACCGGAGGAGCTCATAATCGGGATGGGAACGCATGATGGCCGGAATTGCAATCGACACTGCGGCCTGACGGCTGTCGGGCAGGTCGATGCGCCTGAATCCCGCTGTCGGAGCCGGCGGCATGACATTAGGGTGCCATTGACCATCGGAGGTATTGTCGCCCTCAAATGCCTCATCGAAAGCGTCAGTCACCGTATCAATCAGAGCCTGATCGACATGGCCGCTGAGATAAAGAGTCATGCGCGACGGAGCAAAACCACTGTGCACGGCCACTAAATCGGATGAAACGACGCCGCGCAGATCGTCGGGGCTGGCCGAGGTGGCGGCTATGTGGCCTTCGCCCCAAAGCATTAGCGCCGTCGACTCGCGCGCCAGCACTTTTGGCTGCTTGAGCGCCACCTCCCGCTGCATGGCCCGGCTCTCGGCTATCACAGCAAGGCGGCGTGCCGGAAAGAGTGGCGCCCGCAGCATCTGCGCGAGAGTGGTCACCACCTCCGGAGCGGTGTCGGTAAGACCGCGCACTATGATATCGAGATGATGGCTCTGCTGACTGATGTTGACCCATGCGCCCGCCCCCTCGTATATCTCCGACAACTTGTCGCCGTCGAGTCCTTCCGACCCCTGATTGAGCATGAGCGGGTAAAGCGACGCAAGCTCAGGACGGCCGAGGTCAAACGAGCCCAGACCTCCCACCGTGATGCGGAGTTGAAACACGGGAGCATCGCAAGTGGCCGATGTCAGCACCACCAGCGGCAATCCGGTGCGGGTATGGACGGTCTCGGGAAGCGGGAGCGAAAGATGGGGTAACGGCCTCACTTCGGGAGCCACCGAGCGGTCGAGAAGGTTAGCGGTCATATCTGCGACAACTTGGCTATCGCGGCCTCCAGATCGGCCGGGGTGTCGATGCCGATATTGTCGAAACAGGTTTCGGCTGTAGCTATTGAGTAGCCCCCCTGAAGCCATCGGAGCTGTTCGAGACTCTCAGCCAGTTCGAGGGGCGACTGGGGCAGCTCAACTATCTCAGCCAGTACTTCCGGGCGGTAGGCATACATCCCGACATGAGTCAGAAATCGGGTCTTATCAAGCCACTCCTTCCACTCCGCTCCTCTGACATAAGGGATGATCGACCGCGAGAAATAGAGGGCCTTGCCATCCGAGGCTGTGACCACCTTCACGAGATTGGGATCGAAAAGAGCCTCAAATCCGCGTGCCGGATCAAAAGGCCTCACCAGTGTGGCTATATCGGTGGCCGGATTGTCAAAAAGCTCTGTAAGCTGCTTTATCTGCTCGGGCTCCACAAACGGCTCATCGCCCTGGATATTGACTATCACATCGGCCTTGGCGCCAATGAGCCGGTAGGCCTCGGCCACCCTGTCGGTACCACTGCGGTGGGATGAGGAAGTCATCACCGCCTCCCCTCCGAAGCGTGCCACCTCGGCGGCTATACGCTCATCGTCGGTGGCCACGATCACCCTGTCAAGGGCCTTGGATGCCTGACACACAACACGCTCGATCATGGTCATGGAGCCCAGGCGCGCCAGCGGCTTGCCCGCGAAACGGCTCGATGCGTATCGGGCCGGTATTATTCCTATGCTTTGGTTGCTCATAACGATGCAAAGTTACATTATTTTCCTCAACCACGCCGACATATTCTTCCCCCTACCGCCAAATTATGGGCCGAAGCGCTAATTTGGCCGCTTTTGTTGCCGACGTATCGCGTTTTTGTCGTAACTTTGTGGCTTACCATACCACCCACCATCACTATCACTTTTCCCAGCCCGGCTATGAATGAAGATGCTTTGAACCGTCTTATCCTGAAGGATACGGCATTTCAGGATCTGATGCAGAAGCGCATCCACAGTGTGCTTATGGTTGCGTCGCCTTATGATGCCTTCATGATGGAGGAGGACGGTCGCATTGAGGAGCAACTTTACTTTGAATACGTATCGCTCAACCTCTCGGCTCCTCCTCGTGTCACTCAGGTGGCCGACCCCGAGGCGGCCATAAAGGTCATGGGCGAGAAAAAGTTTGACCTCGTGATCATGATGCCCGGAGCCGACATGGTGTCGGAAACCATGTCGGGAGCAAAAGCCATCAAGGAGATCGACCCGAATGTGCCTGTGGTGGTGCTTACCCCATTCAGCCGCGAGGTGTCGCGGCGTCTGGCCAAAGAGGATCTATCGGCGGTCGACTATGTGTTTTCGTGGCTGGGCAATGTAGATCTGCTTCTGGCCATCATCAAGCTGCTGGAAGACCGCATGAATGCCGAGTATGACATCAACACCGTAGGCGTGCAGATGATCCTGCTCGTCGAGGACTCGGTGCGGTTCTATTCGTCGGTGCTTCCCCACGTCTACAAGGATCTGCTCAAGCAGAGCCGCGACGCGTCGACCGAGGCGCTCAATGCCCACGAGCAGATGCTGCGCATGCGCGGGCGCCCAAAGGTGATGCTCGCCCGCGACTATGAGGAGGCAGTGAATCTTATTGACCGTTTTGGCAGCAACATACTCGGAGTGATATCCGACGTGTCGTTTCACCGCGAGGGAGCCAAAGACCCCAAGGCGGGGTTGAAGCTCGCCCACGCCGTGAAGCAACGCCGCCCTCACCTACCCTTCATCATCGAGTCGAGCGAGGCCGAGAACCGCGCTGAGGCCGAGTCGATGGGCTGTGTGTTTCTCGACAAGAATTCAAAGAAGCTGCCTGTCGATCTGTCGGCTGCCATAAGCGACCGCTTCGGATTTGGCGATTTCGTGATCACCGATCCCGACTCCGGGCGGGAGGTGCTTCGCATCACGTCGCTCAAAGATCTGCAGTATCATATCTTCGACATACCTGCCGAAGCGCTATTGCGCCACGCTTCGAGCAACGACATATCGCGCTGGCTTTATTCCAGAGCACTCTTTCCCATTGCCAATGTGGTTAAGGAACACCGTTTCCGTTCGCTCGACGATGCACCTGCGGCCCGCCAGCTATTTTTCGACCTCATTGTCAAATACCGCAAGATGAAAAACCGAGGCGTGGTGGCTGTGTTCAAGAAAGACCGCTTTGACCATTACTCCAACTTTGCCCGTATAGGCGAGGGATCGCTCGGAGGCAAGGGCCGCGGCCTCGCTTTCATCGACCAGATCATAAAGAAGCACCCTGTGTGCGACAACTTTCCGGGCGGAGCCGTGATAACTATCCCCCGCACGGTTGTTCTCTGCACTGACATATTCGACGAGTTCATGGCCACCAACAATCTTTATCCGGTGGCTCTGAGCGACATGCCCGATTCAGAGATATTGCGCTATTTCCTTCAGGCGCGCCTGCCGCAGAGGCTCATTGAAGACTTTTTCGCGCTCATGGAGGTGGTCAACACCCCCTTGGCTGTGCGTTCTTCGTCGCTCCTCGAAGATAGCCATTACCAGCCCTTCGCCGGCATTTATTCCACCTATATGGTGCCGCGTGTGACCGACCGCTACGAGATGCTGAAGATGCTCTCCGACGCCATCAAGGGAGTGTATGCCTCGGTGTTTTATGCCGACTCAAAAGCCTATATGAATGCCACATCCAATGTGATCGACCAGGAGAAGATGGCTGTGATCATTCAGGAAGTGGTAGGGCGCGAAGTGCCCGGGCTCGGCTATTTCCCATCATTTGCCGGAGTGGGGCGCTCGCTAAACTACTACCCGGTAGGGCTCGAACGACCCGAAGAGGGTGTTGCCGAGATTGCTGTCGGCCTTGGCAAATATATAGTCGACGGCGGCTTGTCGCTCCGGTTCTCTCCGGCTCATCCAGCCGCCGTGTTGCAGACCTCGGAGCTGGAGCTTGCCCTGCGCGACACCCAGACCACCCTTCTTGCTCTCGACACCTCGGAGCGGCTGATCGACTTCAGCACCGACGACGGATTCAACCTACGGAAGATCACTGTCAGACAGGCGGCCGAAGCGGGCGCCCTGAAGATGATGGTGTCGAGCTACGATCACGAAAACTACCGACTGCTCGACTACGACACTGGCCGCGGACGGCGGGTGGTGACCTTCAACAATATACTAAAACATGAGGCTTTCCCGCTGGCCAAGGTGATCGACTTTATGCTCACCACGGGTGCTTCCGAGATGGGACGCCCGGTGGAGATCGAATTTGCATGCCTGCTCGAAGACCTCGCCGCCGACATAAAGGGCAAGGTGTATTGGCTCCAGATACGTCCTATAGTCAACAAGAGCGAACAGGTCGACGAGCACCTGCTGGCTCTCTCCGACGACAAGCTGCTGCTCCGGAGCGCCACAGCTCTTGGCAACGGCACGACTGCCGATGTGTCGACTGTGGTATATGTCAGGCCCGAAAACTTCAACTCCATGGGCAATCCTATGCTTGCCCGCGAGATAGAAAAGATAAACCGCGAGATGGCCGAGCGGGGCGAGTCGTATATCCTCATAGGCCCGGGCCGATGGGGATCGAGCGATAGTGCTCTCGGCATCCCTGTCAAATGGCCCAACATATCGCAGGCACGCCTTATAGTGGAGACCTCCCTTCCCGGCTACCGGGTGGAGCCGAGTCAGGGCACCCATTTCTTCCAGAACCTCACCTCGATGGGTGTGGGCTATTTCACTGTGGACGAGAAAGCGGGCACCGGATTCTGCCACTTCGATATGCTTGATGCCCGGCCTGCCGAATATGAGAGTCCCACTCTGAGGGTGGTACGATTCGACGCTCCCTTCGTGATAGGAATCGACGGACGAAAGGGGCTGGGCGTAGTGGCCGCACCTGGATGCGCCCCTCTGCCGAAACCGACCTTTAATAAGTACAATACCGATACCATGTCAATACTCCATAATCTCAAGCGTGCTTTAGGTTTTGACTCCGACGACGAGATATTTCTCGACGACGAGGCCACTGCCGATGAGCCCGACTCGACACTCAGCCTTCCGGCGCCATCCGATCCGGCGCCGGATCAAGAGCCCGTCGAGGCTGTAGAGACCATGACCGACGCCGACGCCATCGCTGCCGATATGCTGGCGTCGGTGGTGGAGCTTTTCAATTCGTTCCAGCCCGAGTTCATAGCCTCATGCCTTGATGAGGAACGTCAGCGCCGCCTTCTTACCGAACGCCTCACCCCTGCCCTGCACCAACGCCTCGCAGCCATTGCCGAGGAGGAACGCAACAGAGTGACGCGCGAATCGGCCCGGGAGAGAGCCGGAATCGACGAAGACCTGAAGCGAATGCGCGAACGTAATATCGAGCTTGAGAAGCGGCGTGAGGCCTTTAAAGATGAGCAGCTATCGGCCACCCGCCAGAAAAGGGCTCTTCAGGAACGGGTCCACGATCTCGAAGCACAGACCGAGCAGCTCGCTGCCGAGAAGGAGCAGCTTGAACTCGAAAACCGATCAATGGCCAACAAGCTGCGTGTGGCGGGCGTGAGCGGTGCGATTACGGCCGCCCCCGACGACGCCCAGCAGCAGAGGGAGCAGGAGCTACTCGCACAGATCGAGCGACTCACAGCCGACAATGGCGCTCTATCGGGAAAGATTCGGGACGCCGAAGCCACAGTTGCCGAAATGGACTCACTCAAGGAGCAACTCGCCGCGATGACAGCATCCCACGACGATGCCTTGAGACAGCTCTCTGAGACCGAACTGGAGTTGGCACGGCTGCAGGACGCGGCTTCACAAGCCGAGAAGATGGCCATACTCGCCGACAAGAAAGAAGCACGTATCGCAGAGCTCAAGACTCGCCTCAAGGAATCGGAGGAGAATCTGAAGACTATAGCCCGCCTTGAGGAGGAAAACAAGACGCTACGGTCCACCATCGAATCCAACCTCTATGAGCACGCCAATGCCATGACGGCCCTGCGCAGAGAGATGGAGGAGAGCATGAAGCCTGCACCACGACGCGGCCGACCCCGCAAAAACCGTCAGGAGGCACCCGACAACAGCACCCCGGCGGCTGAAAAGAAACCGGATAAGCAGCCACGCCGCAAAGCTCAACCCCACATATCGGCGATCGACGAGCTGATAGAGGGGAGCGAATGGCTCGTGGCTCCCACGCCTGAAGAGGTAAAGCTACCGATGGTAGAGGAACCCTCCGACGACTTCGGCTACAAGGCACCGGCACGGAAACCCACACCGCATGACGACAGCAACCAGCTCACTCTCTTCTGACCATCACAACATTTCCATCATCACAGAATCTATCAATCCCACACATTATCATCAATAATATGATGCTACGCAGAATATCAATTGTAATCGCAGCCCTGGCGGCTATGCTCCAGTGCTCGGCCGCAACCGACTTCGCGCCAAACAATAAAAACCGCTTTGCAGAGATCGAGCGGTATACCGGCAGCGAGAGGGCTCCCGCTATCCGGCCCGCTTCAACTATCTGCCCGACGGAAAAGCATATCTCCAGCTGTCGGCCGACGGGCAGAAGCTTGTAAAGTATGACACCCGCACCGGAAAAGAACTCGAGACAGTGATGGATCTCACCCACACCCGCGAGACCACCATCAAGTCGATCGAGGGATACAAGGTGAGCGACCGTGGCGACAAGATCCTTGTGTGGCGCAACGCCCGCCCCATCTACCGCCGCTCGTTCGATGCCGAATACTATGTCTATGAAGTGCGCACCCGCATCCTCCGCCCTCTCTCGACCGACCATTCGCGCCAGCGCGCCCCCCTCTTCTCGCCGATGGCCGCATGGTGGCTTTTGTGGGCGCCGACAATAATATCTATCTCAAGAAGCTCGACTACTGGACTGAGCTGGCAGTGACCACCGACGGCAAAGTCAACGAGATCATCAACGGTGTGCCCGACTGGGTGTATGAGGAGGAGTTTACCACCTCGTCGTCGATGACCTGGGCCCCCGACAATCTCAACCTCTGCTATATCAAATATGATGAGAGCCAGGTGCCCATGTTTACATTTCCTCTCTACGAAGGCGCCTGCAATCCCAACCCCGACTATGCCCTGTATCCGGGCGACTTCACCTACAAGTATCCGGTGGCAGGCAAGCCCAACTCGGTGGTGAGCGTTCATTCCTACGATGTCGAGACCCGCAAGACCAAGCGCATCGAGCTCCCCGACAAGCGCATCGAATATATCCCCCGCATCACCTATGCCTACTCGCCCGAACGCCTCATAGTGGTGGCTCTCAACCGCGAGCAGACACGCATGGAGATCTATGCCGCCAACCCCAAGACCACCGTTGTCAAGAGCCTCGTGGTAGAGGAAGCAGATGCATGGCTCTCGACAGCCACTTACGAGGATATACACTATTATCCGACTTTTTCGTGATCTCGTCGGGTCGCTCCGGCTACGAACATCTTTACCAGTATGGCTACTCCGGCTCCCTGATGAAGCAGATCACCTCGGGCGACTATGATGTGACCGCCTACTACGGCTACGATCCCGCGAAGCGCTGCCACTACTATCAGGCCGCATCGAGCAGCCCCATCAACCGCGTGGTGAGCCGCATCGACGCCAAAGGCAAGATCACCAATCTATCGCCTGAAGAGGGCACCGCATCGGCCACCTTCAGCCCCGACTATGCTTTCTACACCCTTTCGTTCAACTCGGCCAAGCAGCCTCCGGTGGTGACATTTGTCAATGCCTCGGGCGACAAGACCGTGAAAACCCTTGAAGACAACGCCGACTATGCCGCCCGCTGGGCCGATGCTCCCCGCAAGGAGTTTTTCACCATGCAGAGCGACGGCAACACCCTCAACGGATGGATGCTCAAGCCGGCCGGATTCGATCCCTCGCGCCGCTACCGGTGGTGATGTACCAGTATTCGGGCCCCGGATCGCAGGAGGTGCTCAACAACTGGAGCATAGGCTGGGCCAACTACTTCACCACCCAGGGCTACATAGTGATGTGTGTCGATGGCCGTGGCACCGGAGGCCGTGGCCGCGCATTCATGACCGCCGTCTACAAGCAGCTGGGCCACTATGAGTCGATCGACCAAGTCAACGCTGCCCGTTATGCAGCCTCTCTCCCCTATGTCGATGCCTCCCGCATCGGTCTCTTCGGATGGAGCTTCGGCGGATATGAGACCCTCATGGCCTCGTCGCAACCCGACGCCCCCTATGCCGCCGCAGTGGCCGTGGCTCCCGTGACCGACTGGCGCTACTACGACACCATCTATGCCGAGCGATATATGCTCACCCCCCAGATGAACCCCGACGGCTACCGCGACTCTGCGCCTCTGTGGCGTGCCGCCAATGTGCGCTGCCCTCTGCTGATCATGCACGGCACAGCCGACGACAATGTCCACTTCTCCAACGCCGTTGAATATGTGGCCCATCTACAGAATGCCGGCGGATGGTGCGACCTCTACATCTTCCCCAACATGAACCACTCCATCAACGGCTGCGGAATGCAGACAGTGGTCTACGCCCGTATGCTCGAATACTTCAACAGCCACATGAAGTAAGCCGAAGCACCAAACATCCGCAGCCCTTCTGCGGTTAATCAAAACATGGAACAACGCCGTCGTACCGACAATCTCAACGGAATATTCTCATTATGGCTTGAATGGATGGTCACCTCGACCTCCATTCTGGCCGTAATGCTATCACCTCTCATCTTTCGTCCCATCTGGACCCCACTGGTGGCGGTCGTCCTTGAAGTGGCGCTCTACCGGGCCATCCGCATGGGCCGCGAGGTGAGGAAAGCGCGATGCCTCCTCCCCTTTTTCATCACCACCCGCATCCTCTTCTGGAGCGCTGTGGTGATGCTCGTGTGCTCGTGAGCCACAACATGCTCCACCCCGACCGCATCGTGAGCCTCGGCATCAACCGCGACATCCCGTTTATCCCGGTGCTCATCGTGGCCCCCATCGCCGCCGGCGTGTGCCTGTGGATGCTCAAGCGCGGATCGTCGTTTCCATTCTGCGTCGACTGCAAGCTCCGCTTCGACACCCCCGCCGAGCGCGGATTTCTCGGGATGCTCTTCAGCCAGGAGGGCACCTCGCAGATCCGGGTTCTCCTCGCCGGAGCGCTCCTCCTGTCCATCTCCTCGTGGGCCTACTACATTGTCAAGTATGTCAACTCCAACCTCAATAGCGCCGACCGATACTTCTTTTTCGGCATCCCCGCCGCCCTGTGGGTGATTGCAGCCCTCTACATGTCGCTCCGCTATCTCGGCATATACCGCTACTACGATCAGGACTTAGAGGGGTCGCAGCAGCGCAAAGGCACTTCATCCAAAGCCCGCTACCTCATTATCCACGACAATAAGCTCCTCATCAGGCTCCCCGAGGCCGACTCCTGCTCCGACTCCTACATCGACCTCAACCGCACCAAAGCCGACACCCCGGCCGAGATTGTGCTCCCCTACCGCCGCGACCTCCCGCTCCACGAGGCCGTGCGCTATCTCGAAGGCACCCTCCCCGCCATCGAGGGTGCGCGCGTGAGGTTTCTCTACTCAAACAGCGAGTGGAATGCCGACTGCAACCTCTTCCACTTCATCGTGGCCATCGACAACAGCGCCATGGCAGAAGCCTTGACTGCCGCCATGCCCGACGCAATGTGGGTGTCGCTCCATCAGTTCAACGAAATGCTCATGGCCGCTCAGATCGACCCCCTTCTCGCATCCGAGATCCACCGCATCTACACCGCCTCCATGGCCTTCAAGACCTACGACCCCCGCGGCAAGCGCCTATACCCCATCAAGCACTACCGGCCCACATTCCGCCTCGGCGACGTGATCGACTACAAAGTCGACTTCAACGATCGCCACTGGCTCTACGTGGCTCGCTGCAATCAAGACGTGCCCCTCTGGCGCCTCCGGTCGTTCTGGCGACGCCACATCAACGGCCTCTCCTACTGATCATCCCCTCACTCATCCCCTTACCGATATGATAGTCATCACAGGGCCCACCGCTTCGGGCAAGACAGCCCGCGCCGTCCACCTTGCCCGCGCAATAGGCGGCGAGATTGTCTCGGCCGACTCCCGTCAGGTCTACCGCTCCATGGACATAGGCTCCGGCAAAGACCTCGACGAATATGGCGAAGTGCCCTACCATATGATCGACGTGGCTCCAGCCGGCGAGGTGTTTAATCTCTTCCGCTACCTCGACGAAGCCCGCGCAGCCATCGCCTCGATCGAGAGCCGAGGCAAAACACCCATCGTGTGTGGCGGATCGGGCATGTATGTCGAGGCCCTCGCCCGGGGCACCATCCTCCCCGGGTGCCACGCAACGACGATCTGCGCCAGCGCCTCGACCCCCTGCCCCTCGACGAGCTGCGGAGCATACTCGCCTCCATGAAGACCCTCCACAACACCTCCGACACCGACACCCGCGCCCGCGCCATCCGCGCCATCGAGATCCAGACCTACTATCGCGACCACCCCGAGGCCGACCCCGGCCGACCCTCCGGCCCCCTTGTCCGGCCCTCATAATCGGGGTCGATATCGACCGCAACACCCGCCGCGAGCGCATATCGCGCCGCCTCGACCAGCGCCTCGCCGCCGGGATGGTCGACGAAGTGAGGGCCCTGATCGACAGCGGCGTCGACCCCGACATCCTTATCGGCTACGGTCTCGAATACCGGTTTATCACCCGCCACCTGCTCGGCGCCCTATCGGCTGCCGAGATGCGGCGGCAGCTCGAAACAGCCATCCATCAGTTTGCCAAGCGGCAGATGACATGGCTCCGCGGCATGGAGCGCCGCGGCCTGCCCATATGCTGGATCTCCGCATCGCTCCCGCCGCGCGAATTTACCGACTCTATCATCTCTCTCATGGCCGCCCGACAATGACCCGCCTCCTCCCGCTGATGATGCTCCTGCTCTCAGCCCTGTCAGCTCTTGCCGTCATTCCCCGGCGCATCTACCACATAGCATCCCCCCTGCCCCTCACCGACACCATTGCCATCTATCCCCCGCTCGGCTCCGAGGCCTATGGCGCCATCGAGGCCCGGATCGCAATCAGCGGCTCCGAGCGGCTCCACAGCGGGCCCGCCCGCTCATGGTTTGAGATAGGCTGTGGCGACCTGAGGCTCCGGTGCAGGCTCAACACCGATGTGGCCGACAATCTCTACGACCGCCGCAGCATGACTATAAGCCTTTTCATCGCCGACAGCCTCGTGGCCCAGAGCAACCCCTCCGCCGGATTGGCGCTCGACAATGGGCCCAACACCTGCCTCATCGAGTGGAACTCCGCCGCCGACACCGCCAGCGTCTATGCCGGCAGCGCGCGCCTGTCGCTCGTGATGAAAGCCGCCGCTCCCGCCCCTGCAGGGAGCGCCCACGCCACCTCCGGGTCGAGGGATCGGCCATCGCCACAATGCTCGTTGCCGAAGAGCGCCTCCCCTCAAGATCAGAGCGCCTCGCCGGGCTCCCCTCCCACCTCGCCGACAGCCTTATATCATCCGCATCCGCTCCCCACCCATTCCCCGAAGGGATCTACGCCTATCTCGACCGCGCCGCCGACCCCGCCATAGCACGCCCCGGCGGACGCTACACACTTTTGGTCAGAGAGCTGCCAGAGCATCGCGGAAGCTACGGCATCTACTATATAGCAGGGGCCGAAGTCGACCCCACCCTCTGGCGCCCCGGCATGCTCAAAGGCTCCATCTCGGCCACCCCATTCCGCAACCAATACGACCTCCTATGGCACGACGCCATGGCAACCCCATCCCGGGCTGTGAAGACTCGTATGCCACCACCGACAGCTCCACTCAGACCCTCACTCTTACCTTCCCTTCGCTCGACGGCGCAACTATCCGCTTCGCCCGGCAAGTCAACCCCTGATCTCACGTCTATGCACTCTCCCACTCCTCCCCCCTCCCAGCCATGGAGCCATTTCACCGAGGTGTTTCGCGAGATTTCGTTTGATCCACACTCCACCTTCGGCCCTCACTCCCACCATCGCGTTGAGGTGAACTATGTCAAAAGAGGATCATGCACAATAACCACCGACACCATATGCCGCCACTTCGGTCGTGGTGATATAATGGTCATACCATCGGGTGTGCGCCATTATTTTGAAGTCGGGCAGCACTCCACAGCCTTGATTCAGCTTGAGTTTCGCCCCGAGATCTTCGCACTTATCCCGGGACTACCACCAAGCGAAGCTATGCGGTTACCCGAATTTCTCACCGACAGCGGCTCCACAGTCATGGCCATACGCAGCGATATACGCATCAAATCGGTCATGCGCAATATAATATGGGAGCTGCACAACCAAGCCCACGGCTACCCCACCGTGCTTGCCGCGTTATATACCCAGCTCTGGATACTCCTCAGCCGCGCCCATGCCGACGCAGAGGAGCGCCGGGCTCTAAAACCAGCAATCGCGCCATTGGTGAGCCTTATCCGGCGCGAAGCATGCAAACCTGTCACCATCAACGATATTGCAGCCGCTGCAGGTATATCGTCAAGATATATGCGCAAACTGTTCAGGCAGCAGTTTGACATCACTCCGGGTACATACCTTTCACGCTGTCGTATCGACACCGCCAAAGAAATGCTTGCCAACACAGATATGTCGATAAAAGAGGTAGCCTACGCCTGTGGTTTCACCTCTCCCCGACACTTTGTGAGCGTGTTCAAGCGATTGGAAGGGATAGCCCCTTTTTCTGCCTTTAATTGAGCCTCATTGGAGTTCCGTTTTGCGTTTCATCTGTGGTTGGTTGTTCCGCGTCCGGTTTATCTTTTTCTGTAATTTTGCAATGGTATCTATTCTATCCATCAATAATATCAGAGAATCACAAAACAGACTTGCAGATGAAAGCAACAAAATCATTACTGCTTGCATTTTCGCTGGCGCTGACCGAACCCGCCGCCATCGTTTCGGCTACCACTCCTACAATATATTCCAAGCCTGTAGAAGCTGAAAGTATCAATCTTGACGGCTCTTGGGATGTTAAACTCTCACCAAAGGGCCGATGGCATAAAGCCATTGTGCCCGGCGAGCTTGCCATGCAAGGGTTGGCCCCGGAGCACGACACGCCGGTCACCTACCGAAAAAAAATCAATATACCGTCGTCATGGTCGGGCTCGAAGATAATCCTTCGCTTTGACGGCACATATTCCTATGCCACCCTCTTGATCAACGGCAAAGAGATCCGGAAGCACCGTGGCGGCTTCACACGCTGGGACACCGATGTGACTCCCTTTATAAAGCCGGGGCGCACTAATGAGGTAGAGTTGCAGCTCACCGATCCAGTGGATGAGATATCATATGCCTCTGGCTACGCCCATCACCCCGTAGGAGGTATACTGCGAAGTGTCGGCATGTTTACCCAACCGGAATCGTTTATCTCCGACCTGAAAGCAGATGCTTCGCTCGACAGCACATATACAGACGGGCGTATAGACGTGAGGTTTTCCCACGATCGCATGGATGGGAAGCGGACGCAAGTGGAAGTGGCGGTGATCGACAGTGACGGATCAACAGTGAGGTCGGAGGCAAAGCCGGTGATGGAGGGGCTCAACTCGATAGCTTTGGATGTGGAGCAACCAAAGCGATGGGATGCCGAGCATCCCAATCTCTACACCCTCCGGCTTGAGTTTAAGACCGAGGGCAAGCCGACGGCGACAGTGGAGAAGCAGATAGGATTCAGGAATATAGAGGTAGACGGCAACCGGCTGCTGGTGAACGGGCGCCCGGTGAAACTGCGGGGAGCATGTCGCCATGACATCCATCCCACCCTCGGACGCTCCTCCGACCGCACCACCGACTCTATTGATGCGCGCTTGTTCAAGAGGGCCAACATGAATTTTGTAAGGACCTCTCACTATCCGCCATCGGAAGACTTCCTTGAGTTTTGCGACCGTTATGGCATCTATGTCGAAAGCGAGACAGCGGTATGTTTTGTCGACACCTACCGTCAGGAAAACTACCAGCCGGGGGCTTCGCAGAGCGACACCATCCACACTCGGCAATATTTGGAGCAGCTGGGGGAGATGGTGAAGAATTATCAGAGTCACCCGTCGGTGTTGATGTGGAGCATCGGAAATGAGAGTGTGTATGGCACTAATTTTGCCGCAAGCTACGAGTGGGTGAAGTCCTACGATCCGTCGCGCCCTGTGATATTCAGCTATCCCGGCACAGTGCCCGACACAGTGGGGCGGATATATGATATCCTGAGCATGCACTATCCGCCGGTAAGCGGAAACATGACTCAGATGGGAGTATCGGTCAGAGGGTTTGGCCATAGCGACTTCCCTACGCTCCACGATGAGTGGGCACATCCGGCATGCTACACATATGCCACACTGCGCGATGATCCAGGGATAAGGGAATTTTGGGGCCAATCGCTCGACAAGATGTGGCGGGGCGTGATGGCCAACGATGGTGCCCTGGGCGGAGCCATATGGGGCTATGTGGATGAAGTGTTTCATCTGCCCGAACCTGTTGAGGGCTCATCGTGGTGGAAGGATTTTGCACACACCCAAAAGCCCGAAGGCTTCCGGGGCAATTGTGTGGGATATGGCGAGTGGGGCATTGTAGACATATACCGTCGCCCGAAGCCTGAATTTCACGCTACGAAGAAAGCCTACACGCCGATATTGATTGAGGCGCCGAGGGAGCTTGAAGTGGGGAGCATGGCAGATATTCTGCTGCCGGTGGTCAATAGGTTTGACCACACCAATCTGTCGGAGGTGAAAGCCGAGGTGACGACGACATCGTGTGGAAAAACGTCGATCGTAGCGATGCCTGATGTGGAGCCCCATGGCCGGGGCTTTATCCGGGTGGCGGGACGCGTGGCGGAGGGCGCCGACACTCTTCGGCTCACATTTACCACCCACTCTGACACCATCGACACGTATGTGTTCACATTAGCGACACCCCGCCGGGAGCTCCTTGCCGAGGGGCTGCTACCCCCTTGACGATCGACACCACCGACCGCCTCATCACCGTGATGGGCAATGGGTTTGCGATACCGTTTGACCGTGAGAACTGTCTGATGACGGGCATACAGACGGATGGACGCGAAGTGGTGGAGAGCGGGCCCTATCTCAACGCCTATATCAACTACAATCATCTGACTGGCGCCGAAATACGCTCAGTGGCCGATCATATGACCATCGCCCTGAATCATGGCGCCCCGACAGCCTCTCGGTGGGTCTCACTCCGGCAGGGGATGCACTCGCGGTGGTGACAGGCCGATATGGCGACGCGAGAGTGGAATATCGGATATCCATCACTGCCGCCGGCGATATGACAATAGACTATAATGCCGATGGATTGCCCGACGGATATCTGCGCGAGACGGGGCTGGCATTCCGCCTCAACGATGCCTTCAGCACCTTGCGGTGGGATCGCAACGGCTATTGGGACAGCTATCCCGACGATGCCATGTCGGGCCACCACGGCCACCGGCCCATCTACAATCAAGCCCCTCAGCCCTACGGTGTGAAACCCGATCAGCCCTGGGGAGCTGATACGCGCAACTATTATTACTGGAGCGACGAGGGCAGCAATGCCTCGATGCCGCTCACAAATTGGGCCAAGTCGATGAAGGAGAATATCTATCTCTACACGCTTGAAATGCCGGATGGAGAGGCGCTGAGTGTATTGTCGGACAAAGGCGATGTGGCTTGCCGGCTGAATAAGCCCGACGGCAACACGCTCATGCTCTATGCCGACAATCGCTGGGACTATCCTGAAATAGCCTGGGGCAATTATTGCAAGGCCATCTCGCCGCTGCCTCTAACCGGACGGATCACCTTGTCGCTTCGCCGCCCCGCGACGACAAGCGTGCGTTAGCCGCCAAGCCGCGGTAGCGGCGCACATCCCCGCCAAATGCTCAGCGTCAGTCAAGCTCCCCATCGCGACGATACACGCCGCCCAAGGAGCTCGGCTGACGCTGAGCATCTTCATCCTCCCGTCTTGCAAACCCCACTCTGCGGCGGCTACGCGCGCCTTTGAGTGGTGCCACCATCAAGGAGCGCCCCCAAAGGGGCTTGGGCGCTAACGCGCGGAGAGGCCGCCCCGGCGACGACAAGCGCGCGGTAGCCGCCAAGCCGCGGTAGCGGCGCACCTGATGGATAGCCTCGGACAAGAGCGCGCGTAGCCGCCGCAGTCCGAGGATAGAAGCGCCCTCCACGCGAATGGCTCAGCGTAGGCCGAGCCCCACACCACGACGACCCACGCCACCTGAGGCGCATTTTTAGCTTTTCGTTTGTTTATGTATTATATTTGTATTACTTTTACACACAAAAGATGTAATCATGGATATAGTTATTCAGAAAAAGGCTCAAAGTTTCCGTTTGCCAGTCGAATTGATTGAGCGACTTAAGGTCATGGCCCGTAAGCAAAACCGTAGCCTCAACAATTTTGTGGAGTGTGTGCTCAACGACATTGCCTACACTGAACCTAATGAGGAGACCCGAGCCGCACTTTCCGAGGCTCGTGAAGGGCGGCTTCAAGGCCCGCTTGATGTGTCGAGCGTTGAGGCCATGTATAAGTCGATGGGCTTATGAAGACTCTGCGTTTTTCGAGCCAGTATAAGAAAGATGCCAAGCGATTTCGCAATCAGCCAAAGAAAATGGGAAAGGTTGCGGAAATACTCCGTATGCTCCGCGATGAGATTCCAATCCCCGCGGAGTATTGCCCCCATATGTTGAAGGGCGACTACAAGGGATGTATGGAATGTCATGTAGAAGGTGACTTCCTTCTGATATGGATCGACGAATCTCTCAATCAGATAGGTGTGTTGCGTCTTGGCTCTCACTCAGAGCTGTTTGGTTGAAGAACACCTACCGAGCGACGCACCTCGTCGCCCAAGGCGCTCGGCTGACGCTGAGCATCATCATCCTCCCGTCTCGCAAACCCCACTCTGCGGCGGCTACGCGCGCCTTTGAGTGAGACCACCATCAAGGAGTGCCCCCAAAGGGGCATGGGCGCCACTCTCGGAGAGGCCGCCCCGGCGACGACAAGCGCGCGTAGCCGCCAAGCCGCGGTAGCGGCGCAACTGATGGATAGCCTCGGACAAGCGCGTGCGTAGCCGCCGCAGTCCGAGGATCGAAGCGCCATCCACGCGAATGGCTCAGCGTAGGCCGAGCCCCACACCGCGACGCCCCACGCCACCCCCAAAGGGGCATGTGCGCTAACGGACGGGGTGGCGGTCGCGCGGGGGAGTTATCTCCAGTGTGACCACCACGGGGCGATGGTCAGATGCCACCCCCTCGGCCACCACCTCGGCGGCCCTGAGGCGCCGATGGCCCCCCTCCTGCGGCCGGGAAACCATGATGTAGTCGATACACTGGCGCGGGGTGTCGGCGGGAAAGGTAGGGAGGTCGGGGGCGCTCACAATCTCAAACACCGCCCGGAGCGAGTCGACCACCTGCGAGAGAGGGAGAGAGTTGAGATCGCCCATCACCACCATCGGCCTCGGCGCCCGGGCACGCGCCTCGCGGCATATTATGGCCGCCGACTCAAGAGCGTCGGCGGGGGTGAGCGACAGGTGGGTGCATGCAATGGCATAGTCGGGATAGTCGGCTATGAGCAGCATGCGCTCCTCCTCGCACCCCGGGAGAGGGATGCGGCTGGTAGAGTCGGGCAGGTGGCCCACAAGGAGCCCTATGCCATAGAGGCCGCCCCCGTCGAGAGGTATGGCCGGGGCAAAGATGGGGATCATCTCCGCCTGCCGGGCAATATCGCCCAACACATAGGTCTGCCCGCTGCGGAGGGTGAGGCTGTCGACCTCCTGCACAGCCACAAAGTCGGGCGGGCGGCGGCAATGACATTGCCTGTCCGGTCATGGTCGCGGCGGCCATCGAGCCCCACGCCGTTGTGGACATTGTAGGTCATGAGTCGGAGCCCGGGCCCGGCGGCTGAAGCCGCTCCGAGGCAGGCCATAGCGGCCCACGCCGCCACAAATCGCGATTTAATTCTTGTCATAGCCAAGGGGGGGAGGATTGATGGATATTCAGCGGCTCATGCGCTTGAGGAGGGAGTAGGAGGGGACGATGCCAAGCTCTCCGGCGCGCGACAGATCGGCAGCGCCGGCGCTTCCATTGCCGAGCATGAAGTAGACATAGCCGCGGTTGTAGTAGGCCT
>PDYJ01002339.1_pt1 | contig 28894 bp, 27 predicted proteins | sample 1430841 | NCBI WGS metagenome assembly PDYJ01 (sample SAMN07237672, study PRJNA390542) | Gut metagenome, whole genome shotgun sequencing project. | isolation source: fecal pellets | host: Mus musculus | place: USA: New York, NY | collected 2016-10 | reverse complement strand
GGTAATGAAGCTTGACGTCTCAAAGAGCAAGGACTACATCGGCGATGTAACTCACAAGATGTTCAAGTCCAAACCCTTCACCCCGATGTACTGATCAACACAAAGACACTACTCTATCAACTATAAAAAAACACACACTTACTGTTATTAACCCCTCATCCGGAGTTTATGCGGATGAGGGGAATTTTTTGTGTGGTGGATTTTTTTTATTACTTTTGTAATCCATATAGGATAATTTCAACCGGAAAACATGCGAAAACTGCTTGTCATACTGATTCTTGGACTGACATCGCTCCTCTCCGAAGCCGCCGCGCGCTGGGAGACGGTCGATGCGCCTGACCGCATGTTTACTGAAATGCGCTCCGACCCTGAGGCCCAGGCGGAGATGGCCGTCCGCGACAACTTCATCTACATCGCCGCACCGCGCCCCGTCACCGTCAAAGTGTTCACCATTCTCGGTCAGCTTATCTCGCAGACCACACTCCCGGCCGGAATCCACAGACTCCCCATGAGCGCAAAAGGAATCTACATTATTAAAATCGGAAGCTCCACCCGACGTGTAACTATCTGATGCCCAAAGCCCGACTAATTATCAACCCAATTTCCGGAACCAGAAACAAAGCCGGACTTGACCGCATGGTCCTTGACGTTCTCAGCCAGCTGGGCTGGGAGGTAGAGGTAGCATATACCAAAGGCCACGGCGATGCCACACGCCTCGCCCTCTCAGCCATTGAAAAAGGTTGTGACACGGTCATCGCCGCCGGTGGCGACGGAACCATCAACGAAACTGCCGCGGCTCTGTGTGGCACGGGGGTTATTCTCGGCATATTGCCCTGCGGATCGGGCAACGGCCTGGCCAGACATCTCGGCATACCTGTCGACCTTAAGGAAGGGCTGAAAGTCATCATCGAAAACCATGCGATGGAAATAGATTACGCAACCGTCAACGACTGCAAATTTTTTTGCACCTGCGGAGTCGGCTTCGATGCGGCAGTGAGCGCGGCTTTCGCAAAAAAGAAAACACGCGGCAAACTGACCTACATACAGAGCACCTTCCAGACATATGCCAGCTATGAGCCTGAACACTACACCATCATGGCCAACGGAAAGACTCTGACTGAAAAAGCCTTTCTCGTGGCTGTCTGCAACGCGTCCCAGTATGGCAACAACGCCTACATCGCTCCAAGCGCCTCGATCAACGACGGTCTGCTTGATGTCACCATCATCCACGCAGGCAATACCCTGTCAACCGCCCTTGTCGGAGTAGACATGCTCACCGGATTCATAGAGCGCAATATGCTCATCCACACCTTCCGCACCGACAACATAATCATCGAACGCGAGCGCAAAGGAGCCTCGCACGTCGATGGCGAACCGATGGAAATGGACCGCAGACTCTCGATCCGCTGCCACCACAAACGGACTGAAGGTTTTCACCCCTACAGTCGTACATCCTTTCAGACCGATTCTCACACCGGTCTCAGCCATGTTCAACGATTTCAGGATCGCTGTCAACAATTTGTTTCAGAAATAACACATTTTATCATAGCGCCGGGTGAACACTACTGCCCGGCGCGACGTTTTTATAATGAACGTCAACTATTGTTTTTTATGAAAGGGATCGCAAGATTGTTAATGGTGTTAACAGCGTCATATCCCTTGGGCATATCCGCCCAGGGGATAGCTGATATTGTCTCAAAACTTGAATCAACAGGTTGCTACGAGTCACAGGCACGCTTCAGCGTCACACTTCCCCAGAGCGAAAACGATGTGGTCTACACCATCAGTCTCGCCTCTGCGCCGGCTCCGGCTGACCCGCTTGCTCCGTGCGACTATCTGACTGACTGGAGCCTTGAGACCCCGACAGGCACAGTCAACGGCTTCTCCGCCTACTTCAACGGCCATCACTACCGCTATCACAACGAACGCCTGCAGGAATACCACATGGAGTGGGACTCGATTCCCTTCATGCCGTCAGCACGCTCGGCCGGAGTGCAGGGAAGCGCCCAGTTCGCCGATCTCTACCCGGCCTTCATAGCCCGCGAACTCCGGAACATGGAAGCAGACCCGCGCTACAGCATCTCGGTAGCCGCTCCGGCAGTCTTCAACGGACGCAAGGCCATAAAGGTATCCACCACTCTTACCGTCAGTGATGTTGTGGCAAGCGAAAAAGACTTCATATTCGATGCAGAGACCATGCTCCCGCTGCGCATCGACACCGAAAGCAACCCCGGACAGATCACCGAGCAGACCATACTCGTCAGCTACAATTATCCGGCTGAGATGCACTGCCCGGAACTGTCAGACAGCTCCATGACAGCCCGCTACCCTGAGATCTTCGAAAAATATCGCGAAAACAACTTCCACATCGAGAATCTCGCAGGTGCTCCGATGCCCACTTTCACACTCCCCACCACTACAGGCGAGCGCTACACCCACCACCGGGGCGAGAAATTCGCGGCACCCACAGTAATAGTCCTCCTCGACCCGACCTCAGGCTTCAACTCCGAGATAGTAGAGGCTGTCCGCGGAGCCGCCGACTCACTCCGAAGGCCTTAGACATCATCTGGGTCTTCAACTCGACAAACATTGATGCCATCGAAGCCGTGATACCCTCCATCCGCCCCGGAGAACATCTGCTGATGAACGGCAAATCGCTGACCCGCGACTGCGGCGTCACCTCTCTGCCGGTGATAATCATGACCGACAGCAACGGCACTGTCAAAAATGTCAACCTCGGACTCAACCGAGAGCTGCGGAATGTTGTTTTACAGACGATGGCCCTTGCCGACTGACAGAGTCACGGCTTTCCGCCTACAATAAACAAACGCAAAACTAAAAAAACAATATAAAGATATGGAAACCGTATTTTTCAAAGGACAACCCTGCCATACCTGCGGCACCGTTCCGTCAGTAGGCGAAACCGCACCCTGCTTCCACCTCTCAGGTCCGGATCTTTCACAGATGATCTGCACTGATTTTGCCGGAAAGCGCGTTGTGCTCAACATCTTTCCAAGCCTTGACACCGAAGTGTGCGCCATGAGTGTGCGCCGCTTCAACGAAGAAGCAGCCAGACTTGACGATGTGGTGGTCATCTGCGTCTCTATGGACCTGCCTTTCGCAATGGGCCGCTTCTGCACCATCGAGAATATCAAGAACGTGATGTTCGGCTCTGCTTTCCGCTCGCCTCTTTTCGGACAGAAATACGGTGTGCAGCTCGTTGACGGCCCATTGGCCGGACTGCTCACCCGCGCCGTCCTCATCCTCGATGAAAACCGCCGCGTGATCTTCCGCGACCTGGTGGAGGAAATCACTCATGAACCTGACTATGAAGCAGCTCTGAAAGTGCTTTCCGCAAAGGCATAGAAAGCACCGGACCGGCTCTAAAGAGTCAAAAGATATCACCGGGTGACTGTTCAACAGACATCACCCCCAAAAAAGCAATCACTCCCTGCAGCAGTTGATCCGCGCATACAGAGAGTGATTGTTTTTTTCTGTAGATATTACCGGGTGGTCAGGAGACCGCATCAATAGGCCACCACCTGCCAGAGGTCGCGGATGCGCTTTTCAGGATCCCACTTTCCATCAAAAGTCCACCGGGCAGTGACAGCATGAAACTCCGGAGAACCTTCGGCAGACGAGATATTGTCGGCCAACCAGCCGCTGTGACCGCCTTCGCGCACACAGCCGTAGTAGTAGACACGGTGTCCCCAGGGGCAGAGATCGAGATTCTTGCCCTCGGCAAGTTCCGGCTGCCGCTTGTAGGCATGGTCGATATCGGCGTCAATAATGTTGCGCGACATACGGCAATTGAGGATCAGGAACTGCGAATCGTGGTGATAGCGACCGAGAGGCGTAGGCTTCAGGGCGTCGAATTCGGAGTTGGTCACAACGAATTTGTTGTTTATATCTCCGCGTCCGTCATGCCAGAGAATGGCGCGTGTGTCGCCGATAAAACGGCAGCGGGTGGCATAGCAGGTGCCACGCGGACAGATGAAATCCACTCCGGGACAGCGCAGATAGAGATCTGAGTGGTAATAGAGACCACCTCGGCCGTCTTCTCCTTGCCCCAGAGCGAAAGCGCGTCATTGCCGTCGGAAATAATGTTGCTGTTTATGATTATGGTGCGTGTGGCTTTGCCGAATACGGCAAACTGGTGAGAGGTTGTGTTGGAGACCGTCGTGCCGTAATTATTGATGACCGTGAGGCCGCTTATCAGGCAGTCATCGGCCTTTTCAGTAAGACTGATGATGCCGCGCGGAGCTTTCTCGCCACGGAATTCACTGACCATCACCGAACCCTGGCCTTCGGCACCGACTATGATGCAGCTGTCACGCTGTTCGCCTACAAGAACTATGTTCGGGCGGTCAATGATCACCTTCTGATTGTAGAGGCCCTTGCGCACAAGAATCCTGTAAGGCTCCGAGCCGTTTTCAGGCGCTTTGTCAATGGCTGCCTGAATGCTCTCGCCACGGCTGACTATCGCATCGAAATGCGACTCCCTGACTTTAGGCTGCACTCCGAGGGTGAAAGTTCCGTTCTCGTTGGCACCCTTGGTCCGGAGGCTGATGCTGACCTTGTTCTTCGGATCATATCGGTCGGCCCACTTGTCATAGAGATCGTAAAGCTCGGCCGGACGGTTGCCGAACCAGGCATAGCCGTTGCGGCGCTCGCTGCCTATGTCCTCAAGACTGCGGCGGGGAATTCCGTCACGGTCACAGACGAAAGGCACACAGTGGTCAAGATCGTAGTAACGCGCCCATATAGGCCCGGCAAGCGAATCAGGGGTGAGTACAGCATTCCACTTGCCGTTCTCCATAACCCTGCGGTAGCGCAGGCCTGTCAGTTTATACTTGTCAAACCAGGCCATAGCGGCATGCACTGCTGCTTTAACCTTTTTGTCAGGATCAGGGATTTCCATGAGCATCCTGACAATCCATGCGCTCTCCTGAGAGCAGTATGACGGCAGTTCATATGCGCGGGCAGGCGCAGGCTTAAGAGTCTCGCGGTCGTGTTGCTGACACCACACTGTCGCCACTCCGTCAGTGACGATCTGGGTTGCGAGAATACATTCCACTCCCTTGTCAAAGGCCTTCTTCATTTTGTTTTTTCTCGTCCGATCGCAAAGATCGCCGCCGAAAGGTTCAAGGCCGAGACTGATATCGCGCAGCAGCACCATAGTGTTGACCATCGCATCATCATTGTAGGTGATATGAGGCTGATAGTCACGCTGCACGGGCCAGAACTGAGGCCAACCCCCGTTTTTATACTGTCCGGAAAGAAGATAATCCACTCCGGCGCGGAAGCCGGCGCGGTATCTCACATCGCCAGTGGCCTGATAGAGACGGGCGAGATAGATCATTTGGGTTGTGGTCGCGTCATTGTCGGTGGTCGAATCGTAGCGGCGCTCCTTGTTGGCAAGCACGGCGGCTTTTTCCTCCTGAGTCATCGGAGTGACCATGTCGATGTTCTTGGGCCATCCGCCGGTCACACGTTGCCAGAGCAGCACCTGATCACCGATGCGCCGGGCCTCGTCTGAACGGAGAAAATCCTGATCTGTGGTGCGCAAGATGCGTTTGGCATAGCGCGAACCCTTGCCTGTCTCCTTTGCGCCACCGTCAGTGGCGGCGACAGCCTCTCCGAGACCACCCATGAAATTCGCGGCCCTCACAGACCAGCAGTCAGCCGAAGAGTCAGAACCGATATTGTAGACCGTATCGGTTGTAAAGGCCACTACTTTGCCATGACGACACACGGCATAGAGCAGAGCTTCGTCACTTCCGGTCCATCTGAGCTGATTTTTTTTAACGTGCACATCCTTTGGCTGCGGCGCTGCGGCAACTGCGGCATCCGGATTCCAGCCGTCGAGCACAGCGGCTTTGGTATATGAGCGCGCTTCAGTCTCTGTCAGCACCGGACTGTTTGTGTGCTCGTTGCCCTCGCGGTCCACATAGAGAGAGCGGCGTCCGGAAAGATCGAGGGCTTTGCCGGAGGTGAGGCAGGTATTGTATTCGGCGAAACGTGCCGGCCAGCCGCCGCTCATGTCGGCCCAGCCGTTATAGCCGCGCTTGTCTTTGGTGATGGGCGAGACATCGACCGTGGTATTGATCCAGATAGCGGTCGGAGTGCCTTTGCCCCAGGGGCGTCCGAGATAATATGTAACATCCGGTGTCTCGCTCTTTATGTAGCAGCTGTCCATCACATAGCCATACTTGCGCGGCACAGACGGCACGGCCAGATAGCCTCCCTGACCGCACTGCTGGAATGTCACCCCGCCATAATAGACATCTCCCTTGCCGCAGATATAGTCTGTACGGCCGCGGATCACGCCGCCGTCAAAGTAGAAGCGGCCGTCTCTGTTGTTGGAGACGTAGGTATCCTGATAGCCCCAGATGCAGATATTACGGGCTATGGTCTTGTCTGAGCGGTCATGGAGCACGATGTTGCGGCCTGTGTGGTCGGCCATGCCGCTTTTCATGGTCAGATCCTGAAGATAGGTGTCATGGGCGGGATATTCGATGATCAGCACATCGCCCTTGCCTATTCCCTCAAGCGGGCAAGAGGGACCGAAGCCGTTGTCCCACGTGGCAGGAGGAGTGGTGTTGACAAGCACTGTCCCTTCACGGCTCTCGCCGATAATGGAGACATTAGGGGTTTTCAGCCATGAACGCGGGTCGCCATATTCCTTGCCGTCACCGCCGGTGGTTTTTCCTGCTGTCGGGATCACGTAGTCACCGTCCATCAGGAATATGCGGAACCGCGCTGTGGTGTCAGCGCGGTTATTGGCGGCTTCAATAGCCTCGCGGAAAGAACCGTCGCGCGGAACCACGAAGTCATAAAGTTTCTTCCCGGCGGCATCGGCACTGAAAGCAAGAGCCAAAGCCGCCACTAAAGGAAATAATCTCATAAATAAGTAATTCTTAGATTTAGAGGTGTTTAATTCCAAATGTGAAGACAAATCAGATCAGAACCCTATCTCAGGCTTCTGACCTTACGGCGCTCTTCCCTTATGAGTCTGGGAAGGATGCGGATGAATCCCCAGTATCTGGGAATGTTCTTTTTAGGCTGTTCAAATGCCCTGTAGAGCCACTCCAGCCTCATCCGGAGCATCAGTTTCGGAGCGCGGCGCACCTCTCCCACTCCGGCATTGAAGTTGAAAATGGCGCCATAGCCGAACATCACGCCTCTTTTGAGATGGGGTTTCAGACGGGCCATGAACATCTCCTGCTTGGGAGCTCCGAGGCTCACCCATATGATGTCAGGATTGTCGGCATTGATCATGGCGGCGATCCCTTCATAGTCAAAATCATCGACGCTGCGAAACGGCAGGGTTTCGAAGCGCATACCGGCAATGGCAGGGTCAATCTCCGAGAGATTCTTCCTGAGTCCGTCAAGCACCTCGCGGGTATTGCCGAGGAAGAACTGGCGGAAACGCTTCATCTTTATATATTTGATAAAGATGTCGGCCCCGATGTAGCTGTCGATCGGTTCCTTGTGAATCCATGCAAGTATCTTGGCCAGCACACTTCCGTCACAGTTGTTGACGAGCGCGCCGTTGAGCACTTCAAGGAATTCCGGATTGCGGTTGGCCACGGTCAGATTGTTAGCCTCGACCGAGCAGCTGTAGCCGGTCTCGCCGGTCTCTATGGCCTTGAAGATCTTCCGGTCAAGGGCATCGCGGTCAAACTCGACCCTTACGTTGAAATATTTTTTCTCACTTGTCATAAGCAATCCCTATAGTCATAAATTTCATTTCAGCCAGCGCCTGCAGTTCGTGAAGCGATCCGGCGCCCACAAGGAGATAATCGCCCGGACGGCATTCATAGCTTTGGCCATCGACGGTCATCAGCCCTTCTCCCTCTATGAAGAGATAGTGCTCGTCCATAGTCGGATGACGGTGGCTTCCGGCTTTCTCTCCGGCCCGGAAGGTGGTGACGGCTATCTGGGTGACCGCGCTCCGGGTCTCTCCGGCCGAGAGGAGCACTTTCTTCAGTCCGACCGCATGGGCCGTCGGAGCAGCCTCGATCTCAGACAGACGGCGGTAAACAGTCTTTGCGCCGTCCATCACTTGCCGAGGCGCTGTCTGATCCATTCATACTGCTGGCGCAGTCCGTCCTCAAGGCTGACTTTCGGTTCCCAGCCGAGTATCTCGCGGGCTTTCGAATAGTCGGCGCTGCGGGCCTTGTCGCCCTCCGGCTTTGAGGTGTCGTAAAACGGAGTGATCTCTTTACCGCTGATTCTGATCACAGTCTCGGCAATCTCGGCTATAGAGGTGCACACCGAGGGACCTACCTGAATCCAGCCGTGGCCCCAGCCTTTTTCAAGCGCGAGCATCAGGGCGCTGACCACATCGTCGACATGGATGAACGCGCGGCCCTGCTTGCCGCTGCCCCAGACGTTGAACTCCTCCTCCGGATAGTTGATGGCCTTGCGTATGAGAGCCGGAATCACCTGGCTGCGCGCTCCGAAATCGCAGGGCGAGCCGTAGACATTGTGAAACTGCAGTGTGCAGCACGGAATTCCGGTTTCTTTTTCTATATAACCTATCTCAAGCTGCCCTACGAGTTTGCTCCAGCCATAGGCCGATTCCGGAAGGGCCGGGAAGAGTTCGTCTTCGCGCAGAGGCACTACGTCAAGCGAGTTCTGGCGCGTCAGCGGATAGCTGCATGCCGTGCCGACGTAGATGAGACCCTTTATCCGGTCCTTTCCGGCCTTGCGCACAGAGTGGAAAAGATTGGTGTTGATCAGGTTGTTCTGACGGAAAAGGTCGCCCTGATTGCCGAACACGTAGTCAATGCCGGCCACAATGTCGGCCAGATGGATCACGTATTCATTGGCGCTGACAATCGAGTCGACCTCCGGGCTTTCTTTCGAGAGGTCTATGCAGTGGAAACGTGAGGACGTGTCAATCACCGGCTTACCGTCGGGCCCGTCAAGATATTCAAGTTTCCCTCTCCAGAGATTGTCAATGACTGTCACATCGTGACCTTCGGCAACGAGTCGCTTCACGAGATTGCTGCCTATCATACCGCAGCCGCCGGTAACAAGTATCTTACTCATACATCTGTTTTATTCCTGCCGCAGCAGAGAGTCATAGATCTCTCCAAGCCGGCGGCCTATAGTTTCAATATTAAAATCTTCATTTGCAAGGCGTAGTGACTCCGCCTTCATCCGCTCGCGCAGACCACTGTCTGACATCAGTTGCTCAAGTTGCCCGGCAAGAGCCTCGCAGTCGCCCGGCTCAAAGAGCAGAGCCTCGCGGCCGTCAGTCACGATGTCGGGCAGACCTCCGACAGGAGTGGCCACAACCGGCAACCCGTAGGCCCATGCCTCCAGCACCGCCATAGGGAATCCCTCGGCATAGCTTGGAAGGCAGAACACCGAAGCTTTGCGAAAAAGACGGTCCTTGGTCTCGCCTGCCACCCATCCTGTGAACTCGACCTGAGATGCAATGCCTAATTCTCTGGCCAAAGCATTCGCATGGTAAATCTCACCGCTTCCGGCAAACACTAGTTTCCAGTCAGGGAAACGCGGTGCTATGCGAGCGAAGGCCCTTATCAGTTCCGCATAGCCTTTACGTCTGTTTAGCACTCCGGCGTAAAGTATTCTTCGGTATTCGACTGATGCATCCGCAATGCCGTCCTTGTCGATCTGCGGGCAGGGATTATAAAGGACAGTCATTTTGCCCCGGAGATCAAAGACGGAACCCACAAGCCGTTCCCATGTAGGTGACAGCAACAACAGCCGATCAGATTTTCCGAAGAGTTTCCTGTAGACTTCCTTGTATGAACTTTCGATGGTCGACTGCATATCAAAGGCGTGAAAATGCACCACCACCTTTTTACGGGCAAGAAGCGCCAATCGGGCAAACAGCCATTTGCGTCTTGCCGACGGGGGCTCGCTGGTGTGGATATGGACTATCCGACACCAGGGGAGAAAGCAGAGATACTGCGTCATGCCTGCTGCAAGATAAGCAAGCTTGGTCAGCATCGAACCGCTGCGGTGGGTAGGAATCCAGCGACAACGGTGTTCCCGCCATTGGCGTGTACGCTCATGGGCCATCACCACAGAGGAGATCCCTCCGTGACTATGGCGCGAGGTGGCAAGCACCAATACATCCGGCATTTTGAATTTCATTCCTAAAGATACTCTCGATTAAGAGGTTGCTTAAAAACAATAGTTAAAATCCGAGCAAAAGTCCTGAGGAGAAAAGGCTTAAAAAGCAAACTATGGCATCTGATCAGTGTTAACTGATATTAAAACGCTTTACCCCACACTTATATTGCATGGCAGCAGCAGGTAATCGCACTGAGAGGTCGTTTAAAAACAATAGTTAAAATCTGAGTGGTGTATCTTTTAGATAAATTATTGCAAATGAGGAAGGAGCCATATCCACTTCAAAACTTTCGCTCAGATTTTAACTATTGTTTCTAAACGACCTCTGAAAAATTTTGGGGCCGGCTTCATTCACATGGAGCCGGCCCGATGGGTTCAATTGTGTGCTCTGCCTGAGAGCTACACATGGTCAGGATTTAAGGCGATTCTACAGATTCATACCAATTGTGTATTGTTCATCAATTTTCTTTACCTTTCTCTATACCATCATATCTATCATCTTAATATTGCTCTTATCTATCTTCTTTTCTGTAGCCGTTAATCCCGGATGACGAAACCCGAAGGTGTTATCACCCGGCCGCAAATTTACAAAAAGAAACCAATCCACCAAAATAAAATTTCAAATTTTATAATTTTAATTTCGAAACGAAACCACAATCTTACTTCACTAAATCTGCAATCGCAACCATCATTCTGTGTTACAATCAATTAAAAAAAGAAACCCGATCTGTCTGGTGTGACGGATCGGGCTGTAAGACGGCATTCCGGAAAGCTGGAGCCAAGAGGCTATCAAAAAACAACCTCTAAAGCAGCAGTCCGACAGCTACTTCGTCGGCCTTGGCCTGCGAATCAAGAGCCTCGATGATTGAAAGCGCGAAAGGAATTGCTGATGACGGCCCGTTGGCGGTGATGACATCGCGGTCCACAACCACACGCTGGTTCTTGTGGCGGGCACCTCCGGCTGCCAAACCTTCCTCGAATCCGGGATAGCAGGTGGCATCATAGCCGTCTATGATTCCGAGCGGCGCGAGCACCACAGCCGGAGCGGCGCAGATAGCAGCAATCTTGCCTCCGCGTTCATGCTGGGCTGAAAGCAGTTCACACACTCGCGCATTGGCAGCCAGATTTGACGCTCCTGGCATACCGCCGGGGCAGATAAGCATCCGCGCTTCCGGCTCACAATCGGCAAGCATCGTATCGGCAGCCACTTCTATGCCGTGGGCGCCTCTTACTGCAAGAGTCTTGTTGATCGACACGGTTTCGACTTCCACTCCGGCACGGCGCAGAAGATCGACAGTGGCAAGGGCTTCGACTTCCTCAAAGCCGTCAGCGAGGAAAAGATAAGTCTTTTTCATAAGCAGCTCTTATTTATATTATATATTATGTATTGATGATTATATCCGGCTATTGAGAAACACACGGGGAAGACAAATTTATTGATTATTTTTAGATTCTTTGTAATTTTGAAGAAAATTTACCACTTATTCATGAAAACCATAAGCCGCTACTGCGCCGTCATACTCCCGATTGTATCCGTCATACTCAGCCTTGCAAGTTGTCAGGGAGGGAAATCCTACCGCACACTTCAGGGAGGAGTGTGGAACACCACCTATAATATAAGCTACTGCGCCGACCGCGATCTGCAGGATTCGGTCATAGCCGTGATGCGCCGGGTTGAGCTATCGCTCTCGCCCTTCTGCGACAGCTCTCTGATCTCGCGCATCAACCGAGGCGAAGACCTTACCGCCGACTCCATGCTCAGGCGCATATTCCTTGCCTCTGTCCGGGTCAACGCCGAAAGTTCCGGCGCATTCGACCCTACTGTGGCCCCGCTTGTCAACCTCTGGGGCTTCGGCTACCGCAAGACAGGCATTGAGCCCTCGCAGCAGGCCATTGACAGCATTATGCCCCTGGTCGGCATCGCGGCCTGCGCCATCGACTCCGCAGGCCACATCCGCAAGAAGTCACCGCAGACCGAATTCAACTTCTCGGCCATCACCAAGGGCTACGGCTGTGACCTTGTAGGCGAGATGCTGCGGCGCAACGGCTGCACCGACTATATGGTCGAAATCGGAGGCGAGATCGCACTCGCCGGTAAAAATCCGCGCGGTGACAAGTGGCACATCATGGTCGACGCCCCGGTTGAAAACGATAGCGCCGTTATCCATGAGCGCATGACTGTCATCTCTCTCTCTGACGCCGGAATCGCCACCTCAGGCAACTACCGCAACTTCAAGACCACATCGGCAGGGCGAATCTGGCACACTATAAGTCCGGTCAGCGGCAGTCCGGCCCACACAGATCTGCTCTCCGCCACCGTGATAGCTCCCAATGCCATGCTTGCCGATGCCTATGCCACCTCATGCATGGCCATGAACTCCCGCGAGGCACTCGCCATGCTCGAACGGCTCGACGGTGTGGAGGGTCTGCTCGTCACCCTCAACCCTGCTGATTCAAGTTTCGTAGCCTCCGTCACCTCCGGATTTCCCGCCGGAAAATAGCGAATCAGCGATTTTAAGATTACTTAACATTGTTAATTAACATTTGCAAATCAGCTGACAGAGCACCTTTTTAGCCCGATTTTATGTTAAACAACATATTTTTATAGCATAAATTCAGAAATTTAATCTAACTTTGCACCGGGTTTAAGCGTATATAGTACAGAAGCGCCTCTCAAGAGGACGCACAGAATAAATAAATTAGAGCAACTATATTTTAAGATTGTTTTTAGGTTCAATTTAAATTTCTGCAACTATGACCAACATGCTTAAGGTTCTCAGAGCAGATGTCAACAACATCTTCCGCTCACTCGGCTCAAGTGACAGTTTCCGTGTCACCGGTGACTGTACCATCCGTATCAACGAAGAGACCAAGTAGAAAGATCGCTCTGAAGCAGAGTTTTTTCGGAAGCGCCACCTCACCGCGCATTCCACAATCAATTAACCCATGTATGTTAAACTTTTAAAATGAACACATTATGAAAGTAACAAAAATGGTAAAAAAAGCCATCGAGTGGTATTGCGAATCAGCAGCCCTCATGTATCACCCCGACCACAACAACGATCGCCGAGAAATCTGGTAATCGTAGAGTGCGGAGTGATACCCCTCCTCACTCCGAGGGACATTGAACGTCACTGTCAGAGGACAGAACAAAGCGTTCAGATTCGTCCCCACCGCAACACCATCTGATAATCAAGCAATTATCGAAAGGACACACGAAAAAATACACGAAGCGACCCCGAAAGTCACATTTCCGGGGTCGCTTTTTTTGTGTGAGTAACCACTCACACAAAAAAAGAAAACGTCCGACAAGCTGCCGGGCGAATTGTCATTGTTCCCCTTTCGGGGCTTTCGCAACAATGATGTTGCAAAGGTAAGAGGGTGTTTCATAACAAGAGTTAAAATCTGAGTGGTGATCTTTTAGATAAATTGTTGCAAGGGAGGAAGAAGCATAGCGAGCTATGCGACTGACGAGCTTCAACAATTTAGCAAAAGAGACACCAAGGCTTAAGTAACTTAAAAATTTACACAAATGGAATATTCCATTTACAAAAAGACAATACAATCGCCTCCGAAAGCTTTGAGTGGCTATGACTCTTCATTTCAACCACATAGCTCGCTATGCTCCTTCAACTCAGAGCCATATCCATCTCAAATCTCTCGCTCAGATTTTAACTATTGTTATGAAACACCCTCTAAAAAAGTCAAATGTAGGGTGTAAGATTAAAAATTAAGTCGTACTTTTGCGGAAAGGCTATACAAGAAGCCTCATTTTTTCAATCAAATCATTATCTCCCCAAAGCACCATGTCACTTTCCCGTAATTTAGCTTACGCCACTATGACAACCTTGGCTTTAGGCACATTAGCCGGATGCTCCAATCAGAAACAGCTCGCTTATCCGGCAGCCCCGTCTGACAACACAGTCGACACGATCTTCGGCATGACAGTACCTGATCCCTACCGTCCGCTCGAAAACGACACCGCAGCCGAAACCCTCCGCTGGGTCGAAGCCGAGAACAAGGTGACCGAAGACTACCTCTCGAAAATCCCATTCCGTTCGAAAATCAACTCCCGCCTGACCGAACTCAACAACTACGTCAAGCGCGGCATGACCTATCGGGAAAACGACGGCATGTTCTATTTCTTCGAAAACGACGGCCTGAAGAACCAGTCGGTGCTCTACCGCAAACCCACCGTTGACAGCACCGAGCGCGAAGTCTTCCTCGACCCCAATACCCTGAGCGATGACGGCACAGTGGCCCTCACAGGAGTCTTCCAGTCAAAAGACGGCAAATACACAGCCTACACCATCAGCCGCAGCGGCTCAGACTGGACCGAAATCTTCGTGATGGACACAAAGACCAAAGAACTCCTTCCTGACCACATACTCTGGGGCAAGTTCACCGATGCTTCCTGGGACGGTGACGGCTTCTACTACAGCGCCTACCCCGTGCCGGAAGAAGGAAAGGAATTCTCCAACGCCAACCAGAACCACCTCGTCTACTATCACAAGCTCGGCACTCCCCAGAGCGAAGACACCATAGCGTTCAGCGACCCGCAGCACCCATTCCACTTCCACAGAGCACAGGTGGCCGAATCGCAGCCTGTGACCTTCGTTCACATCGGAGGTGCCGGTGTGGGCGATGCGCTTAAAGTGCGCAAAAACGGTGTCTGGACCGACATGCTCCCCTCTCAGGACTACAACAATAGTGTCATCGACGTCATCGACAACAAAATCTACATCGTAACCTCCTACGGCGCTCCCAAAAACCGCCTCATGGTGGCCGATCTCGCCAACCCGTCTGTTGAAAACTGGAAAGAGCTCGTCCCCGAAGCCGACGGAGTGCTCACCGGCGCGCAGTTCTCAGGCGACAAACTCTTCCTCACCTATGAAAAAGACGCTGCCAACCAGGTGGCCATCTATGACATGAACGGCAAGAAGGAGGCAGACGTAAAGCTTCCCGGCTACGGCTCGGTATCAGTCTACACCGAGCGCAAGCATCCGGGCGAAGTCTACTACAGCTTCTCGTCATTCACAGCTCCCGCCGCACAGTATGCCTATGACATGGCAACCGGCGAAAGCAAACTCATCTTCCAGGCCGAGATCAACGGCGTGGACCTGGGCGAATACGTCACAGAACAGGTGTTCTATCCCTCGGCTGACGGCACAAAAGTCCCCATGTTCCTCACCTACAAGAAAGGCCTTGAGCGCAACGGCAAGAATCCCGTCTATCTCTATGGCTACGGAGGCTTCAACGTCTCGCTGACTCCCGGCTTCTCGGCCAACCGCCTCTTCCTCCTCGAAAACGGCGTGATCTACGCCCAGGCCAACCTGCGCGGCGGCTCGGAATACGGAGAGGAATGGCATCAGGCCGGAACCAAGATGAACAAGCTCAACGTGTTCAACGACTTCATCGCAGCAGCCGAATATCTCGTCAAGGAAGGCTGGACATCTCCTGACTTCCTCACCATAGAAGGCGGCAGCAATGGCGGTCTTCTCGTGGAGCCTCAGTCAACATGCGCCCCGACCTCTTCAAGGTAGCCATTCCCCGTGTGGGCGTGATGGACATGATGCGCTACCACCTCTTCACCATCGGCTGGAACTGGGCTTCGGACTACGGCACAAGCGCCGACTCGCCCGAAATGGCAAAATATCTCCTTGACTACTCGCCCCTCCACGCCATACGCAACGACGGCACTCCTTATCCGGCTATCCTTGTCACCACGGCCGATCATGACGACCGTGTGGTGCCCGCCCATTCCTTCAAATATGCCGCTGCCCTCCAGGCCGCCGACACCGGTGACGCTCCCAAACTCATCCGCATCGACTCAAAGGCCGGCCACGGAGCGGGCAAACCCATAGCCAAAGTGCTCGAAGAGTACACCGACATGTATTCTTTCATGTTCGAAAACCTCGGAATCGAGCCTAAATAAACCGAACCCATTCACACCTCTCCGAGGATCCAACACTTGATGAAACCACTGAACCGGCTCCCGCTTTTCATAACCGCAACATTACTCTCCATAGCACTTCACAGCTGCTTCACAGGCGTGGAATACACACCTAAAGTCTCGGAGCGCGATGTGCGGCGCGAAAACATAGTTTCCACTCCGGAGGACACCTTTCTGGCCAACGTGGCCGACAGCCCCCTCCCGGAGTGGAAGCCGGGGAAAAGGTTTTTTCGTCACGGACGACAAAATCCGTCTCATCTTCGGAGCAACCGCCACGCCCTATGATTCGCTCGGAGGAAGCACCATCGAGTTTCTTGACGTGCATGAAGCCCCCTCGATAGTCGGCACTTCTGTGACCGACCTGACATTCGTTGCCCCTGACGGACGCCGCTTCGTCTACCGCATCAACCGGCCGCTTGCATCAGTCATGAACCAGGAAAACCTGCATGTGCCATTTACCATCCAGGAGAGCCTGGTAAACTCGGCCGACTCTCTGCTCCGGGGCAAAAAACTCTATGTCATGACCCGCACCTGGCGCGACGACGCCGACAACTCGGTCAGCGGACGCCAGTTTGTAGAGATCCGCGTCGACTCCGTGACTTCCGGCAACGACATCTACCCGATCAAGGTCTCTTTCACTGATCTTCTCGGCAACTCGGCCCGTATCTTCCTCCATCCCGGCCCACGCGGCCACACCCCACGCTCCTTCCCGGTATTCTTCTCTTTCACTGACCCGCGCCTGAAATATCCCGCCATCAGCGATGCCGTCTGGGAAAATATCATCAACGGCCGCGTGGCCCTCGAAATGACCCGCGAGGAATGCCGCCTTGCCCTCGGTGCACCACGCGAAGTGGACCGCGGAGCCGACAATTCCTATCTGCGCGAAGTCTGGCTCTACGAAAACGGCATCTACCTCGTGTTTGAAGACGGACTCCTCAAACGTTTCCGCCGCTGATCCCAAGGTCTGACAGACCTCCCCGCTCTCTCTCCTCACCCCGCTCTACACCTGACCTCCTCTCTCGTTCAACTGCAAACCGACAACCCGCCTGACATTCTTACCTTAAGAGGGTGTTTCATAACAAGAGTCAAAATCTGAGTGGTGTATCTTTTAGATAAATTGTTGCAAGGGAGGAAGAAGCATAGCGAGCTATGCGACTGACGAGCTTCAACAATTTAGCAAAAGAGACACCAAGGCTCAGGTAACTTAAAATTTTTTACAAATGGAATATCCTATTTCCAAAAAGACAATACAATCGCCTCCGAAAGTTTTTAACTGTTGTTATGAAACACCCTCTAAATTATAATCAATCCTTCTCATGTTTCTACGCTATTACCTATTTTTGCTATTCACATTGCTACTCTCGTCAACATCGCTTGCGCAAGAAGACGTAATCATCGTCAAGCAAGGCACCTGGAACGTTGATCCTACCGAAGCCGGCCGCCTATACCCGACGGGCAACAGCCAGTATGTCGGCAACATTACCGACGGCCACCTGTGGGCCTTGGAATATCAGGGGACAACCTACAATCCGGAAGGCTGGGAAGACTACTACAACAAGTCGCCTCTCAACAAGACTTTCACATTCAAGAAAAACGTCTCCGGATCATTGCAGACAGGTCAGACCGGCCAGAAATACAAGCTCCGCGCCACTCTCTCGGCCGACAAGAGCTCGATCGACCTGGAATTCCTCGTCCCCGACCCCCCAAGACCCATCACCACCACCATAGACTCAAAAAACATCACCCTCATAGATGACAGCGGAATAGCATCAGCCACGTTCACCTGCAACAGAACCTTAAACCGAAACAAAAAAGACATCACAATCGGCGCACTCTCTTTCGAGGGGCAGACCTACGGCATCGCAGAGCAGCCCTCATTCACAGACTCACCTGATTCGCAGAGCCGCACACTCCGCCTCACCCCCGGCACAAACGCAGGCATCACACTCTCGGTCATCGGCTACTACACTCTGTCTGTCCGCACAGTCAATGGAGTTCCCGTAGAGCTTACTGTCCGCAAACTCGCCGCCGATGAAGAACCGAACACCCCGCTTTCCGCAACCTTCCCCGAAGCCATGCTCGGATGCTCCAATGCTCTGTCATACATCCCTGATGAACCGCTGACCCTTTGGTCAAACGAAGAGGGCTATGGCAGAAACCCCGTCGATGTAGGCAATTACGGAGCCAATTACAGCAATGTTTTCCTCCTTGGCAACGGACGCCTCGGCATAGCCACCGAATGCAACCAGTCGGAAGGCATACTCATAAACGAGAAAACTAACTATGACTCCAACCCCGACCCTGACCACAAATATGTAAACACCGGCACCTACTGTCCGATCGGCGCACTCAAGATTACACGCGGCGGCGAAAGCCCGGCCCACGGAAGCACCTTCCTGCGCCAGCTCGACCTGACAACAGCCGTGGCCTCGGCCATGAACCGCTGGACAGCAAGCGGAAAAGAAAAAATCTACACCCGCGAATATCTCGTCAGCCGCGCCAATGACGTCGGAGTGCTCCACTTCACCACCAACGGCGAGGTCAAACTCAACTACTCTTTCGAATCAAGCATAGCCGGCAGCGGCTCTGAAGGTCTCGTCTCTGCAACCTCAGGCAACACCTCCAACTGCCGGATACGTTTCAACCTCACCTTCAAAGTGATTCAGAAAGGCGGCTCGCTGACCACCTCAGGCAGCACCGTAAGCGTGACCGATGCCGATGAGATCACCGTGGTCTTCGGCGTAGGCACAAACTATGACATCGACTCGCCCACCTTCTACTCCGGCGAGAGCGACAACCGTCTTGCCGAGCGCGTCCGCTCAACCGTAGAAAGCGCCGCATCCCTCGGATGGCAGGCCCTGTATGACAACCACATAGCTGAATACAGCCCCCTCTTCAACGCCGCCCGCTTCGAACTGGCCGAAGCCACAAACAACGCCCCCACCTCACTGCTCAAACAGCACTACGAAGGCGCTTTCACAGCCACAGCCGCTGACTCCGACGACCGGACCCGAATGATCGACATGCTCCTCTTCGCAATGGGCCGCTACCTCAACCTCGCCTCCTCACGCGGCGATCTCGCCCTCCCCAGCAACCTCCAGGGCATCTGGGCCAACCAAAGCCCGCAATGGAACTGCGACTTCCACGCCAACATCAACCTCCAGATGAACTACTGGGCTGCGGAAAACACCAACATCTCCTCAGCCCACATGCCCTTCCTCAACTACCTCAAAAAGATGGCTGCCACGCAGTGGAAAGGCTATGCCGACAAACTCGTGGCAGGCACCGGCGGCTGGACCCACCACTTCGCCACCAACACCTTCGGGGCATCAGGCGTCTACAACGGCGAATACACCGAAGCAGCCGCCTGGAACTGCACCCACATCTGGCAGCACTATCTCTACACACAGGACCGCCAGTTCCTCGCCGACTTCTTCGACACCCTCTACGGAGCCGCCCGCTTCTACTTCGGCTACCTGCGTGACACCGACGGCGACGGACTTCTCGAAATCCCCAACAACTACTCGCCCGAACTCGCCGGAGGCACATCGGTAGCCGTCCACGCCCAGCAGCTTGTCTATCAGCACCTCTGCAACACCCGCAATGCGGCCGTCATCCTCGGCAAGACTGCTGAAGCCGCCAACTGCCAGTCATATATCGACCGCATGTACAACGGCATCGACATTGTCAACGGCGAACAGTGCGAATGGAAAGGAGCCCTCACCTCCGAGCCGACCCACCGTCACCTCTCCCACCTGATGTGTCTCTACCCACTGGGCCAGGTATCGCCCTATGACAGCGACCCCACTAACTTCAATGGCTCCTACAAGGCCCTGCTCAAGCGCGCCGATACCGACGGCGGTGAAGACGCCGCATGGAACACAGCATGGAAAATGTGCTGCTACGCCCGCTCGCTCAAAGGAGACCTCGCCCTGCGTCAGCTCGCCTACGGAATGGCTGAACGTATAACCCCCGACCTCCGCACCACCTGCAAACACACCTTCCAGATCGAAGGCGGAGCAGGCATCTCGGCCGCGATCGGCGAAATGCTCCTGCAGAGCTACTCCGGCATCATCGACATTCTCCCGCCCTCCCCTCCACATGGCCCACTGGCTCTGTCAAAGGGCTCAAGGCCGAAGGCAACTTCACTGTCGACATCTCATGGGAAGAAGGAGAGATCACAGAGATCCGCATCGCCGACGGCCTGAACCAAGCCATCCGCGAAGGCGGTGTGCAGCTCCGCATCCATGCCGCCAACATGTCGGACAACGGCATCTATATCGACGGCAAACCCTATCAGAGCCGTTCATCAGCCCTGCTCTATGAACCCCGGACTGACAGCTACCTGCTGACAATCCCCGCCGGCACTCCCAACAACGCCTCAATAACACTCGGCGCCTCCACCACAACCGGAATCGACACTCCTGAGCTCGGCACCCCTGACAGCGAAGCGCCCGTCAGACTCTTCGACCTCCAGGGCCGTCCGGTCAGCGGAGATCCTCAGCCGGGCATCTACATCCGCCGCCAGGGCGACTCCGTCAGCAAGATCCTCATCAGCGGCCGCTGACAGACCATTGAACACGGCGAGGCCCCGTGGCGTTATATCTGCAGTAAAACCCCTGCCAGCAGCGTTTGGCAAAAATCATCCAAACAACATGATTACTGTAACATATCTCGACCACAGCGGTTTCGCGCTGACCACTCCCGGAGCCGTAATGATCTTTGACTACTACAAAGATCCCGACAAAAAACTTGAAAAAGTTCTGCGCGACTCACCTGAAAAGCCTGTGCTCTTCTTCGTCTCGCACCATCATCCCGACCACTTCAACACCTCTATCTTCGAACTGGCCCAGGACCGCAAGCGCACCTACATCCTGGCCAACGACATCTTCTCTAAGTTCGTCCCGAAGACGGGACTCTCAGTTGCCTGGATGTCGGCCGGAGACGTGATCGACAGCATCCCCGCACCACCCAGGTCAAAGCCTACGGATCGACCGACACCGGCGTAAGTTACGCCATCACCCTCACTGACGGGAGCGTCATCTTCCATGCAGGCGACCTCAATGACTGGCACTGGAGCGAGGAATCGACCGAACGCGAAGTGGCCAAGGCCGAAGAGCGGTTCAAGGTCATAGTAGACCGCATAGCCGAAGAGATCCCAGAAATCAAGATCGCCATGTTTCCGGTCGACGCCCGCATGGGAACCGACTTTGCCAAAGGCGCGCAGATATTTCTCTCGAAAGTCAAGGTCGACAACTTCTTCCCGATGCACTTCTGGGGTGAGCCGCAGAAAGCATGTGACTTCAACGCCTACGTCCCCGCAGCCACCGCCACCCGATGCTACTGCCTCGACCGCCCCGGCATGAACGTCGAGATCAAAGGCTGACACCCATCGGATTCTTCAAACCATACCGGCTCGAATGGGCTCTCTAAAGCCCATTCGAGCCCATGAAAATGTTCTTTACAAAAATTTTACTTTTGTAAGGAACATTTTTTGTAACTTTGTGCTCTTACCACATATAATATAGAATAAAAGATCGTTTTCAGACAACCTCTTATATCCCAAGCAACATAACCAACCCGCCCGATAATGAGAAAGCTGATAGTCCTCCTGGCCGTAATAGCCTCAAGCGCCATCATAGTTACCTCCTGCGGAGGCAAAAAGACTGCCGAGATCCCCGCAGCCACCGCCGAAACAGTCGAAGGACAGAAATCGCAGCTCGCCGAAGCCCTCTCCACCGGAAACCTCCGGCAGGCATCAGCGATGGCTGACAGCATGTCGCTCTTCGTTGACGACTTCACCCCCGAACAGACCGTGCAGGTGCTCAGCGCATTCGTCAAGGTCTACTCCGACGCCCAGTCGAAGCGTGAATCGAGACGCGCACTGGAAACCGTGCGCAAATACGTCGATGTCTATGACATAGCCCTGAGCGTCAACCCCAAAGACACCCGTGCGGCTTTCGAGAAAGCCCGCCGGGCCGGCACCGGACTCGATTTCGACTCCATAGCCCGCGCCTTCCGCGAAAAACTCTCCAACTATGACGCCATGCAGGACGGCTCACTCACAGGACCGAGCAGCGAACCAGCTGACACCACCAAAGCCCAGGCCGACACCATCAGCGCCAAGGCTCCGGAAAAGGAGATCCCGCTCGAACACCGCCCCGCCGAATAATCACACTACTACAACACCAATCCGTTCCCACACCTCATGCAGTCCATAATCAGCCGTTATAAATCTCTATTCACATTTCTGGCCGGCATCATAGTCATAGCCGGCATAGCATTCGCATTCTTCTACCCCGACGCCGCCGAGGGCAACCAGCTCCGCCAGCACGACATGCAGCAGGGCGCCGCCATAGGCCAGGAAGCAAAAGCCTATGCCGAAGCAACCGGCGAAGTTTCCCGCTGGACCAACTCGCTTTTCTCCGGAATGCCCAACTTCCAGATCTCGCCCTCCTACCCCTCAAGCCGCCTCTTCAGCTGGATCGGATCAGTGATGAGCCTCGGACTCCCCTCCCCCTCGTCGCTCCTGGCCATGATGATGGTCGGATTCTTCATTCTGCTGATAGTCATGAAAATGCGCTGGTATGTGGCACTGCTCGGAGCCATAGCCTACGGATTTTCGTCATACTTCATAATCATCATCGGCGCGGGCCATATATGGAAATTCGTAACCCTCGCCTACATCCCGCCTACAATCGCCGGCATAATCCTCTGCTACCGCGGACGCTACCTTGCCGGCGGCGCTATGGCCGCGGTATTCGCCATGATGCAGATAGCATCGAACCACGTGCAGATGACCTACTACTTCCTCTTCGTCATCCTCGCCATAGTCATCGCAAAACTCGTCGCTGCCATTCGCGCCAAAGAGATGCGCCGCTGGGGCATAGCCACCGGAGTGCTTGCCATTGCCGCCGGACTGGCAGTTACTGCCAACTCGCCAAGCCTTTATCTGACCTACGAATACTCCAAGGAGACCATGCGCGGACGCCACAGCGAACTGTCGCAGCCCGCGACCGACAATTCGAACTCAACTGCAGGTCTTGACAAGGACTACATCACACAATACAGCTATCAGCCATCCGAAACATTCTCGCTCCTCATCCCGAACATAAAAGGCGGAGCCTCGGCAAAACCGGAGAAAGGACGGATGACAACACTGGGTCTCTCAGACCTGCCCGATGCCAGAGAGATGGTGGCCAATGGAAAGATCGACTCCATGCAGGAACAGTATCTAAGCTACATGAGCCAGTATTTCGGCGATCCGGAAGGCACCAACGGCCCGGTCTATGTCGGCGCGCTCATTTTCGCTCTTTTCATTCTTGGCTGCATGATAGTCCGCGGCCCAATGAAGTGGGCGCTGGTCATACTGACAGTATTTTCCATAGTCCTCGCCTGGGGACGCCACGCGATGGTCTTCACCGACATCATGCTCTCGATAGCTCCGATGTATTCCAAATTCCGCACCGTGGAGAGCATCCTCGTCATAGCCGAGTTCACCATGCCACTGCTCGCAGTCATGGCTCTCCAGCAACTCGTGGCTGACCGCAGCTGTCTCGACCCCTACCGCCGCCCGGTGATCTGGAGTTTCGGCATCACCCTCGCCATCTGCGCCATAGCCTTCATAGCCCCCTCGATGTTCGGAAGCGTCATCACTGACAATGACCGCTACATCGACAACATGATCACCTCACAGCTCATGCAGCAAGGCTACGACGCCGCTACCGCCCGCCAGTTCAGCCTCCAGAATCCGGCCATCTACTCCGCCATCGAGAGCCTGCGCGAGGGGCTGATCTCAACAGACGCCATCCGCTCATTCGTCATCACAGCCCTCGGCTTCGTGATGATCATGCTCTACATCCGCCGCCGCATCTCGGCCGCCATCTCAATGGCAGTCATAGGTGTCATAGTCCTCGCCGACCTCTATTCAGTCAACAAGCGCTATCTGAGCCACGACAGCTTCGTGCCGCGCCAGCTCACTGCGGGAGCACCGATTGAAATGACACCGGCTGACCGGACCATCCTCCAGGACACCGGCATGAACTACCGCGTCATGGACATCCCCCGCTTCTACAGCGCCGATCCGTCGTATTACCATAAGATGATAGGCGGCTACCATGCGGCCAAACTGACCCGCTATCAGGATATTATTGACCGCCATCTCGCCAACTTCACCCGCGGCACCGAGTCAGATGCCGACTGGAATGTGCTCAACATGCTCAACGCCCGCTACATAGTCGACATGCAGGGACAGCCGCTGCGCAACCCGGAGGCTCTCGGCAACGCCTGGTTCGTTGACCGTGTCAGCTACGTCGGCACTCCTGACGAGGAAATGGCGGCTCTCTCGGTCATCAACCCCGCATCGGCAGCAGTGGCCGACAGGAAATTCGAGTCAGCACTCGGCTCCTCGGCTCCAAAAACGCCCGGCGACACAATCATCGAAACCTCATATGCCCCCAACCGCCTGATCTACACAGCCAACAGCGCCAAAGGAGGAGTAGCCGTATTCTCTGAAGTTTACTTCCCCTGGGGATGGAAGGCCACGATCGACGGTCAGGAAGTGCCCCTGAGCCGTGTCAACTACGTGTTGCGCGCACTCCCCCTCCCCGCCGGCAAGCATGAGATCGTGATGACTTTCGACCCGCAGTCGCTCCACACCACTGACACAGCGGCCACCATAGCCGTCTTCCTCATCTATCTGGCAGCGGCCGGAGCTATCGTCACAGCGCTGCGCAAAGGCGGCAGAAAGCCGGAATCCGAGACACAGACAGCAGAGACCGATGCCTCTGAAAGCTAAACTGCGCCTGACACTCCGCAGACTCTGGCGTCCGCTCGGACGCGCCCGCCGCAGCCGTGGCTTCGGGGTGCATTCGCCTTTTGCCTTCCGCTTCATCACCCTGGTGCTGCGTGACAGCCGCAGCGTCTACTATTCCACCGGAAAAATCCGCGACTTCGCCGCAGGTCGCCGCCGCCGGCGCAATCTGGCCATGCTCTTCCGCATAGTCTGTGACCGCAAGCCTCAGACTCTGGTCCTTCCGCCTGACCTGCCTGAAGCGGAGCGCCGGGTGATCCACATGGCCGATTCGCGGCTGCAGCCCATCACTCCGGCCGAAGCTCTGACACTGCCTGCCGGCTCCTGCCGGCTCTTCATCTGTCTTCCGGAACTTTCAGCTAAGAATCTTCAGGCCGGCCGCCGGGTGCTTTCTTCTGAAGACTCCACACTCGTGCTTCTTCGCGCCGACTCACACCGGCTCGCCACTCTGAAAGACGGACTTGACCACATCATGACTTTCACCAACGGAAAATATGCCGTGCTCGTAAGCCGCCACGGTCTCCCGATGCAGAATTTCGAGATCAATTTCTGACCGTCAACACCCACTCTGACCCCGATGCGTGACATCACTGACATACAGCGCATACTAAATGACTACGATGCCTATCTCTCCGTGGAGAAAGGCATGGCAGAAAACACCCGCGAGGCCTATCGCCGTGACATAGACAAACTCCATGCATGGCTCACGGCCGGCGGACTGTCGCTGCGCGATGTCACCATCGACATCCTGCGCGAATTTCTCGGCGACCTCCACGATGTAGGCATAGCCGAACGCTCCCAGGCCCGCATCGTCTCAGGCCTCCGCTCCTATTTCTTCTTTCTGAGCATAGAGGACTATCTCAACCCCAACCCCGCCGAACTGCTCGAACAACCCAAAACCGGACTCCATCTGCCCGAAGTGCTGACTCAGGAAGAGATCGACTCGATGATCAGAGCCATCGATCCGGAAAAAGCCGAAGCCTCGCGTGACCGCGCCATCATCGAGACCCTCTACGGCTGCGGCCTGCGCGTCAGCGAACTTGTCAATCTTGAGATCTCGAAGATCTACGGCCAAGAGGGCTATCTGATAGTACGCGGCAAGGGCAACAAGGAACGCATGGTACCCATGTCAGAAGTATCGCTCTTAGAGATCAGCGACTATCTGATGGACCGCATGCATCTTGACATCAAGCCTGACAGCCGCGACATACTCTTTCTGAACCGCCGTGGCGGACGCATGACCCGCGTGCGCATATTCCAGATAGTCAAAGACCTCGCCGCCGCCGCCGGCATACGCAAGACCATCTCGCCCCACACCCTGCGTCACTCCTTCGCCACCCATCTGCTCGAAGGAGGCGCCAACCTGCGCGCCATACAGCAGATGCTCGGCCACGAAAGCATAGCCACAACCCAGATCTACATCCACCTCGACCGCTCGACACTCCGCAACGACATCCTCACCTACCACCCCCGCAACCACCCCCGCAGAGATTAGCCAAGCGTCATCTGTCTCGCCATCCTTTTATTCCTCTTTTCTCAAAAAATCGTTAGCGCAGAAAATTCAGAGCAACTATTGTCTATATCTTCCCAGATAGCCTCCGGCAACCTCTGCTCCATGATCCAAGTAAACTTCACCACGGCTTTTTCATTTAAGATAAAATAAAGCGTATACCTGCCCTTACCCGCTTCGGCTCGAAGCGGGTAATCTGTTATATCTGTATTTCAGTTGTTTATCTCTTCGTTAAAATCTTATTTTTTTTTCATTTTTGGCTTAAAAATCGCATTAGTTGGGTAAAGCTCATCGAGATATGTCTGATCAGTTCGGCCATGCCTTTATTCTTATCCGATTGTTTTTTGCGAAGTCCTTTCCATATTGAGAACACCGAGTAAACGATTCTCTGTATGGTGTCGAGGTTTCGGGCAGCTCTCGTCGACTTGCGTTTTATATTGTCCTGCTGAAGATTGTGGTCCAGTCCCCAGTGCATGCTTTCTATCGACCAGTGGTTGCGTACGATGGCTCCGGGCTGCGGAGTATCCGTGGGCATACTGCTGACGTACAGGCGTTTTTCTGAGGTGTGTACTCCTGTTGACTTTTTGACTGTGGACGATTCATACTCTATGATGGTCATGTTTCCGCCCCATTTCTTCTTGTCTGCGATAATGTCCAGTCCGTCATATACGCGGTAGGTTCTCGTCTCTATCCTGCCGTGGGCCAGTTCGGGACCTTCGGTGTAAGAATATACCGGTGTGTGTTCCACCAGCCTGTCCTCAATGCCGTATCGCAATGACGGCTGGTTGGCTTTAAGTTCTATCAGAAAGTCTCCGCCTTTCTTTCTGATTTTCTCGACAATGTCCTTCTGCATAGACATGGCGTCGGCCGTGACTATCTTTCCTGAGATATCTATTTTATCAAGAAGTATCGGTACGGCCTTTATCTCGTTGCTCTTTTCCTTACAAGCTTCGGTGGCTATTGTTATGCCGGTGTTGAATGAATAGGCCGAGACGATATCCGGGCTACGCCCGTTTTCATGAACGGTGCCGCGCTCGGCCTTGCCGTCCACACAGACTATCTCTCTGTCACGACATGCCTTGAACAGTTCGTTATGGAAGTTTTCGGCAAATGCCTGCATACTGTCCGCCATGGCCGGGTCATCGATGCCGTTCTCTACCCGGCAAAGGGTTGCCTCCGAGGGAATCCCATTCTTCAGCATCCCCATTTTACGGAGTTTATTAAGAGTATGTTTGAATTTAAACCAAATTAAACATTAATGGGCATAACAAACCCTCAACCAGAGTGTTGAAAGGAGAAAAAAAGGTTTTTATCATGCATATAAGATTCTTCTATCAGACACATCTGACCGAGGGTCAATGGTCTTATATAAACAAAGTATTCTTTGAAAATGATTGCAGACACCGCAAATATTCCCTGCGTTCCATATTCGAGGCAGTACTGTATCTTTTGGTCAGCGGATGCCAGTGGCGCATGCTTCCTCACGATTTTCCAAAATGGCAGACGGTCTATTGGTACTTCCACAAATGGAGGACAGACGGCTATCTGAGCCACTGCATAGAAAAACTCATCATGAAGATACGCCGCAAACGTAGACAGTCCGCCACACCTTCGGTCATGGCGCTTGACGCCCAAAGTGTCAAGTGGGGCAACCGTCAGAGCGACAACGGGTTCGATGCCAATAAAAAGGTAAAAGGCATAAAACGCAATATTGCTGTTGACCGCAACGGCTTCATCCTCGGCAGATACGTCAGCAGTGCCGGGATACATGATTCCCGACTCGCATCTCCGGTGTGTGAACAGGTTTCTGATGCATGGCCTTCGGTCAGGAAAGGACTTGTTGACCGTGGATATCGCGGTGAGCTTATTGAGAATATAAAGCGAGATTTCAATATCGACATCGAGGTCTGTTCCACTCCCAACGGAACAAACGGATTCACGCCAAAACCGCTTCGGTGGGTGGTGGAACGCACATTTGCCTGGCTGGACGGATTCCGCAGGCTTACACGAAACTATGAAATCACCAATGAGTCCGCTGAGGAGATGATTGATTTTGCCACGCTCAAACTGTTGCTTAATCATGTCGAACATTAAAATCTATTTAAATTCAAACACTCTCTAAGATTATATTTGCCGAACGCTATTATATCGGAACGTCCGACATGCCCGCACGTCCGTCCGAGTATCATCAGAATGATGATGTCGCTGAGTCGATGCCGGATGTTTCCTTTGTCGCATCTGCGGAAATCAGGGACTGAGGCGGCAAAATTCATCAGCCGTTCCAGAATACTGCCCTGTGGAACGAATTTATTTATTACTTTTGCGGTGTGATTGAGCTTATGTGCGTCAATCGAAAGGCTTTGGTCAAGTGGCTCCATTTTTCAGTGTAACTAATTGATATCCACCTATAAAGTTACGAAAAATCTACCACTTGGCCAAATTTTTATCACACTTATTTCATTGAAAAATCAGAGACTAAAGCTCATCTCCGTCCGCACTGCTC
>PDYJ01000033.1_pt1 | contig 29084 bp, 26 predicted proteins | sample 1430841 | NCBI WGS metagenome assembly PDYJ01 (sample SAMN07237672, study PRJNA390542) | Gut metagenome, whole genome shotgun sequencing project. | isolation source: fecal pellets | host: Mus musculus | place: USA: New York, NY | collected 2016-10 | reverse complement strand
CAATATCGCCATGTTTATTCCGGCGCCGCTTTTTTCAATGCTGTCAAGAATGTTATCGATAGGGCCGGCTAAATCAAAAGCCGTGCATACGCCGGCGAGCGCAACCATACGTTGAGCATGTGGATGTCCAAATAACGTCCTCATGTGAGTATGCATGTCAATAATTCCGGGGATAACTATTTTCCCCTCTGCATTCAATTCTTGCTTTGTTGATGTCGAGGAAAAGTTCGAGATCTCTATAACTTTTCCGTCTTCGATGAAAATATCTGCGATGCCAAAAAAATGATTCTTAGGATCAATAATTTTCCCGCCGCGTATGACTAGATCTGCCATCCCTTATCTCCGTTATCCAAGATCTTGAATTAATGTTAAACACAACTAATAACAATTTCTATAATATCTAGTAAAATTGGAAATCTAGTTTGGCAATTTGGAAAACTTAGACAATGGCAGACGATATAGAAAGCTGGGAGATTTTTGTCTCTTTGTATAAAACAGGTTCTATCGGGTTAACTGCTCAAGAGCTCAATGTCGACGCTCCGACCGTTTCGAAGAAAATTTCCGTTCTAGAGAAAAAAAATAGGGAGATGTTTATTTGATCGCAGATCAAGGCCGTTTGCTCCCACAGTTGATGCGGTAGAAATTTATGACAATGCGCGAGAGATAGTAAATCACAGAAAAAAAATTTCTGCCTTTATTTCCGATAAACAAAATGAAAATGGTGCCATCATCCGAGTGATGCAGGGGAACAGCTATAGAAGGTACGCTGCCGCCCTAGCATTTAACTACCAAAGAGAACATCCCAATCTAAGATTTAACTTTATTTCTCCCATAGACATTCAGGACTTTCTTGATAGAAAAGCAGATCTCATCGCTATCTCCGGTGAAATTAATCTGCCTAATTGCGTCTTTTTATCCCGTGGAAGAATGATTTTTATTCCAGTTGCTTCCCCCAATTATCTAAAAGAGAGCGGGCCGTTGGACCATCCTAAAGATCTAACTAATCATTATGTGTTTAGCAACGGTTTTATAGATCGTTTCACTTCGCACCTGTCTTATCCATTTAAAAAGAAGGATCGTCTTTGGACTATGACAGTCACTGATCGGATACGATGCTCGAACGTCGAATTTTTCAAAAAACCGCTGCTCTTCAGGGGCTTGGAGTTTGTCCTTCTCTTCCTCTGTTTTGTTGCATCGATGAGCTGGAAGCAGGGACACTGGTGCCTATTCTTGATGGCTGGCATCGTCCCTCTGTACCTAATTATGTTGTATGCCGAAGAGAAGATTGGAAGCTGAGATATTTTAGAGAGTTTGCAACATGGTATGCGGATCAACAGAAAGATATTCAATGCAAATGCGAAGAGCGACTCGTTAAAGTTTTCGGCCAGGATTTTTTAGATAATCTGGCCGAAAACTAGGAAACTTTTAGACTCCGTTCTTCTTTTGAGCAAAACGGGTGAACACTTCAAAGCCCATTGGCATCGATTCAGTATCTTGAAGATCAAAATCTCCTTTGTGATGGCCACGATGATTGCATCCCCATCTGAAGAGGGCTCCTTGACCTCCTTTCTCTACCACCCGCTTAATCATAAGGGTGAAGTCCTCTCCGCCCACAGGGGCATTAAGATCAATAATTTCCTTTACTTCCGGTATTTGCTTGCCTACATCTCTTAACTCTTCAAGTAAATCAGGACATTCTATTAATGTGGTCGAGTAACCGGCTCGTTCGATTTTGGATTCGACATCATAAGAGACGGAATTTCCTTTAACTATTTTTTCAACATTCTCGGAAAGATAGTTGAGAACCTCTTCGGTCTGTCCTCGAATCTCGCATTCGATCTTGGCGTGTACAGGTGTGATATTTCTGCCTTCTCCGGCGTGAAGGGTGCCTACAGCCACGCGAGATACTCCGTTTCCGTGACGAGGAATTCCTACTAGCATCATGGCTGTTGCGCAGGCTGCCATAAGAGCGCTGTGCCCGAGATGCGGGTTGCTTCCGGCATGAGAAGGTGTGCCTTTAAAGCTAATGTCGTATTTAATACTTGCTAGAACGCCCCCGTGCACTAATGCCATTTGGCCTAGTTTAGCAAGTCCTCCACAATGCGAGCCGACGATAAAGTTCACATCATCAAGGATTCCAGACCCAACGATGGCTGCAGCACCGCGGACGCCTTCTTCGGCCGGTTGGAAAATAATTTTAAATGTACCTTTCAGTTCTTCCTTGTGTTGAATCAACCATTTTGCAATAGCTAGTCCGAGAGCGGCGTGCCCGTCGTGCCCGCATGCGTGCATCCTCCCAGGGCGTTTTGATGCGAATCCAAACTTTACCGGCAAATGGTTTGGATCTTCGGATTCCATCACGAGTAATCCGTCAATATCAAATCTAAATGCAGTTGTTGGGCCCTCTCGTCCTGTATCCAAAATCGCAATAGCACCTGTGTATCCATCACAAGATTCAATGAAATCAAGAGGAACTCCGTCTTTTACTGATCTATCGATTGCTTCTCGAACCTTGGCTTTATCTCTTCCCATTACTGTCTGAGGATTGATTATTTGTTTCCCTGTCAAGATGGTTTCGTATCCCATCTGTTTTAATTTACTGACGATGAAGTAAGTGGTTTCAAACTCGGTCCAACCTTCCTCTGGAAATTGATGAAACTTTCGTCTGTATGAAATCATCTCCTCTAAATGTTTGGGGTCCATATATGCTCCTCGGTAGTGATGCTTTGTTAAAAAAGTAAGGGTTAAAGTTATTAAAAGGCATGGGCTGTTTACATTTCAACAATTTTGAAAAGTTGAAAAACTGATCCGCAAAAATCACTTTTTCTATCCCGCTTTTCTCCCATAATGTGGTACCTCGCAGGAAAGCGGATGCGCATAAGCCACTCCCTTTCTCTCTTGATGTTAAACACAACTAATCACAATTTCTATAAGACCTAGTAAAACTAGAAATCTAGTTTGGCAATTTGGAAATCCAAGAAAATGTAGGCAATATAAAAACCTGGGAAATTTGATTTCTTTGTATAAAACAGGCTTTACTCGGAAAAACTGTTAAAGATCTTAATGTCGACACACCAACCTGATAGAGCCTTCTCGCTGTAAAAACTCAAAAGGCACTATCAGAATTAAATATAAAGGAGAACGGCAAGTTCAGTAACAAAAGGAGAACGAAGATTTAAGAAAAATTTATCTAAGCTAGGGACATGAGCCGCTCAAGACAAAAAATAGAGTTCCTAAGAAGAGAGCTTACAGTCTTTAAGAATTATTTTGATTGTTTCACCGACTGAACAGGAAGGATTTTTCTTCGTAGAAGCTATAGCCACAAGTTTTTTTCTCTATTAAGTTAAGTTCGCACTGTTCTACGATCTTCTCATAATTGTCCATTGCCGTTTGAACATCAGAAAAATTTAAAGAGTTGAGAACAGAGTTGAAGAGTATGTAAGCAATTTTGTGTCTTGTCCGATTTAACAATTTTCCTTTGTTTGGAGAGTAGTTAAACTTCTAAGCAAGGGATTGGAGAATCAAAGATGGCAAGAAGAGTAAAGCAACCTCTCAGTGAGGCCGACGCTTTTTTAACGAAGTACATTGATCAAACCTTAGCTAACACTGGCAAAATCGGCTGGAGCTCAGAAGAAGTAAGCGGCATGGTTCAAGAGGTAATGAAACGGTTTCTTGAAAGATGCCTGGAAAGCGAAATGGATTTTCATCTCAAAAACGGAGAAATTGTTCCTGTCTCAAAAGAAGCAAAGGATGAACCTGAGCCGGTCAATAAGAGAAATGGGACAAGCAGTAAGACGGTCATCACCGACAATGCCCAAGTTCGTATAGAAGTTCCTCGAGACAGACTAAGCAGTTTTGAACCGATCTCCGTTCCCAAATACGAAAGACACTTAAAAGGGTTGGATGACAAAATCATCAGCATGTACGCAAGGGGTATGAGCAATCGTGAGATCTCTGCCCATATGAAGGAAATTTACGGAGTTGGAGTAAGTGCAGAATTCATAAGCAGAGTGACCGACGAGGTGTTAGAGGACGTGCGTGCATGGAGGAGTCGGCCTCTGCAAGACTTTTATCCGGTGGTCTTTTTTGATGCTCTGAGAGTAAAAGTAAAAAACGGCAATACCATTACGCCCAAAGCCCTGTATCTTGCCTTGGCCGTTAGAGCCGACGGCTCCCGTGAAGTTCTCGGGATGTGGCTGTCAGACAATGAAGGGGCCGCATACTGGACAAGCGTATTCAATGAAATCAAAGCTCGCGGCTGCAATGACATTTTGATAGCAGTAACAGATGGTCTTAAAGGAATGACAAAGGCCATAGAAACCGTATACCCAAAGACGATACATCAGACTTGTATTGTGCATTTGCTGAGAAATTCAACGGCTTTTGTCTCCTATAAGGACTTGAAAGGAGTGCTGAGTCAACTCAAGGGAATATATGGGGCAGCTGATGCGGAGGAGGCAAGAAACAGACTTGAAGATTTTGCCGAATCTACGCTTGGTAAACGCTACAGTGTCATCAAGGGGATGTGGCTGAATCAATGGGAACAAGTTATTCCCTTGTTTAACTTTCCTCCGGAAATTAGAAAGCTGATCTATACAACCAACAGTATTGAAGCGTTGAATCGTTCGATTAGGAAGGTAATCAAAACCAGAACAATGTTCCCGAGGGATGATTCAGTTTACAAACTGGTATTTTTTAGCAATAAAGAATGCCACCAAAGACTGGAACAAATCAGTATTTAGATGGCGTCAGGCAATGCTCCAGTTCGTTGTGATGTTTGGAGATCGCTTCAAACAAGGATAAAATGGATGGGATGGGCGAAGCCCTCGGGAAGGCAGTTCGCTTGTTCCACTACGTTCCACAAGCGAACTGCCTTCCCGGGAAAACAAACTACATTATGAAATTGGGACAGACACAAAATTTCGGACACTCCTGGGAAAAAAGTTCCGGCTTCCAGTCCTCTTTTTATAAGCCACTCATCAATGTACTTATCTAAATTCTTTGGTAGATAAACCCGCCTCTCTTTGTTTCCTTTGCCGATAAAAGAAAAACTTCTATCAATACAATTCCAGTTCGCAAGTTTCAAGGAGACGACTTCGGCCCTGCGCAGCCCGCAGCCCATCATTACGGCAAAAATGGCTCGGTCACGGAAGCCTTTTGTGGTGCCGTTGAAACAAGACTCTAAGAGCCTTCTTCCTTCTTCCAAGTCTAAACTGCGGCCCTTGGGAAGTCTTTCAAATTTCAAACTTTTCAGACTACTGATTTTCAGATAAGCCGACTGCGGAAGCAAATCATTAGACCATGCCTCCTTAGCCACTTCTTTAAACACAGTTAAGTAAAGATTTTTAGTTGAAGGTGAGCACCCTTTCTCTTCAAGAGCACCCAAAATTTTTTGCCAGTGACTCCTTCTAAGTTTGGACCATTCAACTCTGTCATAGGAAGAGTGCCCCAAGATTTTTGCAATGTTTTGAACACAATTTTCTACGGTTGTCTGAGAACGTTTCGATCCCAAAGTTTTTTACATATGAATCAGCCGGATTAAATAAATTTGATCGGCAGGAAGGAAGGGACAGTACATTTTCTGATTCGCTCATTTGGTTCTCCGGGAGGAAGAAAAAGAAGAAAGTCTATAAAACTCAAAGACAACAAACTTTGATTTGAATGCTTCCATCAAATCGGCTGCCTGCGTCTGCGTCAGATTGACGCCGGTAACGATGACTTTTCCGCCGGTAAATTTGGCGTGGACAATCAGATTCTGAGCAACGCTTCCGGGAACATAGTGACGGAATAAATCAGTCAGTGCCGTTTTTGTTTCTTCCGGAAATTGCGCATTTATACTGACGGTTGTTAATGCTGTCTGACCTTGGCTTCCTAAGGAGTCAAATACGTTGGAAGCGTTATTTGTTTGAATAGTGCCGGATGAATTCAGTTTTCCGTTAGAAGCAAAAGTAAAACCATTCTGGAAGTTGATTGCTCCGGTGTTGTTGAGATTGCCGGCAATAGTGAATGCATTAGTTTCCGTCCAGCTGCCACGGTTATTTAGCGTTCCTGCCGAAGACAAGTTTCCTCTGCTGATGACATTACCGGTAAAATTTAACGTTCCGCTGGAGGTCAATGAGCCGTATAAATCAGCATTGCCCAGGCTCAGGTTCCCGGTGTTAGAAGCAGAACCTCCTGACTGATTAAATTGAGTAATTTCTAAAGTGCCAGCATTGGTAAGAGAGTCGTTACTCTTATTCAACGTACCGAAGTCATAACTGCCGCCTGTTATGTTGATATTTCCAGCTATCTGAGTTAATAAATTTCTGTTGGTTAAATTACCGCCCCCTAAAGTAAGCGAATTACCAACAGAAAATTGACCGCTCTTTCCTCCTACTACCAGCGAAGATTCGTTAGAAAGGGTGCCTCCTAAAACTGATAATGAATTGGAAGCATAGGTTTGGATGTTATTTGTTTGATTAAAAGTACCGCCACGTACAAAAAGATTTTCTGTACTTATTGATCCGTCTTTGATTCTCGTTAGATCTAGAATTCCTTCAGAATCAATTGTTTTGGAATACACATTGATATGCGTATTACGGTAATCGCGATGAACATCAACAAAACCTGTTTGGGTTATTTTCCAAGTATTGCCCACGTTGAGATTGGAAATGCTTGAATCTTTGTCGCCTTCATTTCCGCTGCCTAAAGCTAATTCACCGCTAACATTTAAATTGCCACCAACGTTTACGGTTCCGTTTAATTGAGCTCCGCCATCCCCGTTATGACTTACAGTTAATTTGCCGCCATTATCAATATGAAGATTGCCTTGAACAGTCAGGACTTGATTGTTGTTGGTATAGTCCTTTGAGGTCCAAACTACCGATCCATATGATCCATTGCCTACGGTTAGATCACCTGTAACTATGTAATCCGAAGCCATAATGTGATGCTTGGAGTAAATCATCTCATCGAAGCTATGATTTCCTTCCAAGGTGACTGCGGCATGAGTAGTTAGAGGCAGAAGTAAACTTGAAATTCCGATTATGGTTGGTTTTCCTGCTCTTTGGCAGGCAGAAGACACTGCTTCGGATACTGCAACAAAGCACCCTCTAGCCTTATTCCAAATCTTTTTATAAATTTTGTTCATGATTTTTAATATACAATTACAGTGTTATGACAAATTAACTACATTAAAACTATGAGTACAGTTACAGACACCCAGATTCAAGTTCGGCTGACACAAGACTTGAAAGAACAAGCTTCGGTTCTCTTTGAAAAGATGGGTATGAGCCTTTCCGAAGCTGTCAGAACATTTTTGAGTCAAGCGGTTGCAGAACAAGGAATGCCATTCAGAGCGCATATTCCTAACAAGGAGACCATAACTGCTATTAAGGAAGTGGAGGCAGGAGGCGGAACCAAGTACAAAAATCCAGAGGCTTTTTTTAAAGAGATGGATATTTAACTCATGAAAGAGTTTGTCGCATCCTCTAGGTTGAAAAAGGACATAAAACTTGCGAAAAAAAGACATAAGGATTTGACTCTTTTCAAAGAGATAGTTCGATTGTTGATGTCTGAGCAACCACTTCCCGCCTCTGTCAAAGACCATCTCCTTATTGGAAATTGGGCAGGCTGTCGGGAGTTGCATCTTGAGCCTGACTTTCTTTTTATTTATGAAAATCGCCCCGAGCAGATCTATGGAATACGTCTTGGATCCCACTCGGATCTCTTCTAATTCGTCTCTGACAGATAGCGAATTGTTCTGGCTCATAGGTTTTCTCCTGAAAGAAATACAGAAACTTCAGTTAGCACTCTTGTGGAAAAGTGCTGGCGGAAATTTCTGTTGGAAGGAGAAAAAACTTTGATTTGAATGCTTTTGTCAAATCAGCTGCCTGCGTCTGCGTCAGATTTACTCCGCTAACGATTAGTTTTCCGCCGGTAAATTTGGCGTGGTCAACCAAATTCTGAGCAACAGTTCCGGGAACGTAATGACGGAATAAGTCAGTCAATGCAGTCTTCGCTTCTTCCGGCAATTGGGCATCCAGGCTGACAGTCGTCAATGTTGTCTGGCCTTGGCTGCCTAAAGAGTCAAAGATATTTGAGGCATTGTTGGTTTGAATAGTGCCCGAGGAATTCAGCTTTCCGTTAGAAGCAAAAGTAAAACCATTCTGGAAGTTGATTGCTCCTGTGTTGTTGAGATTGCCGGTAATAGTGAATGCATCAGTTTCCGTCCAGCTGCCACGGTTATTTAGCGTTCCTGTCGAAGACAAGTTGCCTCTGCTGATGACATTACCGGTAAGAGCTAACGTTCCACTTGAAGTCAATGAACCGTATAGATCAGCATTGCCAATTGTCAGGTTTCCTGTGTTAGAAGCAGAACCGCCAGACTGGTTGAATTGAGTCACAGTTAAAGTGCCGGCGTTGCTAAGAGTACCGTTGCTCTTATTGAAAGTACCGAAGGAGTATGTAAGCAATTTTGTGTCTTGTCCGATTTAACAATTTTCCTTTGTTTGGAGAGTAGTTAAACTTCTAAGCAAGGGATTGGAGAATCAAAGATGGCAAGAAGGGTAAAGCAACCTCTCAGTGAGGCCGACGCTTTTTTAACGAAGTACATTGATCAAACCTTAGCTAACACAGGCAAAATCGGCTGGAGCTCAGAAGAAGTAACCGGCATGGTTCAAGAGGTAATGAAACGGTTTCTTGAAAGATGCCTGGAAAGCGAAATGGATTTTCATCTCAAAAACGGAGAAATTGTTCCTGTCTCAAAAGAAGCAAAGGATGAACCTGAGCCGGTCAATAAGAGAAATGGGACAAGCAGTAAGACGGTCATCACCGACAATGCCCAAGTTCGTATAGAAGTTCCTCGAGACAGACTAAGCAGTTTTGAACCGAACTCCGTTCCCAAATACGAAAGACACTTAAAAGGGTTGGATGACAAAATCATCAGCATGTACGCAAGGGGTATGAGCAATCGTGAGATCTCTGCCCATATGAAGGAAATTTACGGAGTTGGAGTAAGTGCAGAATTCATAAGCAGAGTGACCGACGAGGTGTTAGAGGACGTGCGTGCATGGAGGAGTCGGCCTCTGCAAGACTTTTATCCGGTGGTCTTTTTTGATGCTCTGAGAGTAAAAGTAAAAAACGGCAATACCATTACGCCCAAAGCCCTGTATCTTGCCTTGGCCGTTAGAGCCGACGGCTCCCGTGAAGTTCTCGGGATGTGGCTGTCAGACAATGAAGGGGCCGCATACTGGACAAGCGTATTCAATGAAATCAAAGCTCGCGGCTGCAATGACATTTTGATAGCAGTAACAGATGGTCTTAAAGGAATGACAAAGGCCACAGAAACCGTATACCCAAAGACGATACATCAGACTTGTATTGTGCATTTGCTGAGAAATTCAACGGCTTTTGTCTCCTATAAGGACTTGAAAGGAGTGATAAGTCAACTCAAGGGAATATATGGGGCAGCTGATGCGGAGGAGGCAAGAAACAGACTTGAAGATTTTGCCGAATCTACGCTTGGTAAACGCTACAGTGTCATCAAGGGGATGTGGCTGAATCAATGGGAACAAGTTATTCCCTTGTTTAACTTTCCTCCGGAAATTAGAAAGCTGATCTATACAACCAACAGTATTGAAGCGTTGAATCGTTCGATTAGGAAGGTAATCAAAACCAGAACAATGTTCCCGACGGATGATTCAGTTTACAAACTGGTATTTTTAGCAATAAAGAATGCCACCAAAGACTGGAACAAATCAGTATTTAGATGGCGTCAGGCAATGCTCCAGTTCGTTGTGATGTTTGGAGATCGCTTCAAACAAGGATAAAATGGATGGGATGGGCGAAGCCCTCGGGAAGGCAGTTCGCTTGTTCCACTACGTTCCACAAGCGAACTGCCTTCCCGGGAAAACAAACTACATTATGAAATTGGGACAGACACAAAATTTCGGACACTCCCAGAACTCCTCCGCTTCGGACTTCTTTCTCTTTGCCGAAAGACAAGATTTTGTTTATCGGACCTAAGAGCTAGAGGTAGAAAACCGAAATTTTCTACCTCGGATTAAACCGCTCAATAGTTGCTTTCCATCTCTCGGACTTTTTGCAGAATTTTCTCATTAACTGGAGTTGGAACTCCAAGCTCTTTGCCTAATGCAACAACAGTTCCTGCAAACATCTCAACCTCGCTTCGCCGTTTGTTGACGCCGTCCTGTCGCATAGAGGGCATGCCTTCGGGATTCAATTTGTCGATAATTCCTAAATATTGGAGATATTCATCCTCAGTCAAACAGACGCCGTTCTTCTGGCTGAGTGCAAGAACCTCTCTCATGGCGGCTTTCATCGTCTCTCTCGGAGCACCTTCTTGATGAACCGTTCTGAATTTTCCTTCATTAATCATGACGGCTTGATTGACGCCGACATTAAGCATCCACTTGCACCACATCCGATGAATAATGTCTTCCTCGGAAACATACGGCAGAGAAATAGAATCAAAAAAGTCTTCTGTCCTTCTAAGTGCTGCTTCTAATTTAGGGTTTTGATTGTTTTTCGGAATGCCGATGCAAAGTTCACCTAAATCTCGATAAATAACCTTCGAACCTTGTTTTAGAGCATCCATTTTTTGCCCGATGCAGTACAGTACATTGGCCTGGGGAAATGCCTTCTTCAAAATCTCTTCGCTGGAAATGCCGTTAAGCAAAGAGATAATGACGGTATTCTCATTAACTAGAGGAGCAGCAGTTTTAATGGCGTCATCTAAAGCCGTTCCTTTTACGGAAAAAAATAAAAAGTCCGCCGGGGCGCTGCTTTCATCCGGCGTAACAAAATTGAAGAAGCATCTTTGATCGTTTAAATAAATTTCTTCTTGTTTGTAGCGTTCGCAGCGTTTTTTATCAGCGGCAAAAGTAACGCTGTGCTTTCCTAAAGCATTTTCAATGGCTTTGGCATAGAGAATGCCTAAGGCACCAAGACCGATAAAGTAGACGGAAGGAGCAGGAGATTTGTTCATAGCTGGAGATATAAGAAAACCGGCCGAAGCCGGCATATCGTTTACGAAAATTAGTCATCGTACCCTGGTACAGGCAGGCGCTTGCCGAGACGATAGAACATGGCGCCCCCGAAGTTCGGCAGGATGCTGAAGTCAGCATCCAGATTTTCAAATTGCGGATGTCCGTCTTTAATCACTCTCTCGTCATAGAAGGCTTGAACGATTTGGCCTAAGAAAAGGTCATATTTTTTCTGGATTTCCGTTTCAGGAAGAACTTTGCACACTGCCCAGGCGACACATCCTTTTGGCAACGGGAAACGGCAGTCATCGACTTTGTAAAACTCGATTTTGCTGTCCTCAATCTTGGAAGAAAGGGAGTTCTTCGAGTTGGAGCCTAAGAACATTAATTTTTCGATGATTTTGGCAGTCGGCAAGGCTAATAAGAAATAGCCGTCTTTTTCAACTAATTTGCGGGTGTAGTGGCTGCTGTCGATGACAACGCTTAATTTGTCGTAGTCGAGCGGGCAGCTCCAGCTGGCAGGCATGATATCGAGATCATCGCCGCTTTGGGCTTCAACTAAAACGGTGCCCCCTAAATTAAAAAGTTTCCAAACTTCGCTAACGCTGATGGTTTTAATGTTCGCAGTCATTACTGTATCTCCAAAAGATTTTCTGCCTATTGTATGACTATTCTAAAAAAGACGTTAGAACACCAAAAAAATGCACAAAGAAAGTGCATAAAAAAGTAGGCGCACCAAATAGGTGAAATAAATATGCTGATTTTTGGTGAGGAACCGGCTTTTACTTCGCGAACCGAATATTTAGTGCGTTAAAAACTTGGCACGGTTTTTGCTTAATAAAAATTATTCGAAATTCTTATCAAGATTTTCGCCGTCTTGGTGATAAACGGATCTCCCGAGAGTCACGCAAGACAGAAACAATTAAGGTCAAGAGCCAAGAAACACTTTCAGAAATTCTCAATTCTATTTGGAGGCTTTTCAAATGCTGATCAAAAAACTTCTCCCAGTTGCTTTTGCTGCTTCACTTGCTTTCGCCGGCTCTGCTGCCTTAGCTGCCGGTCAGACATTCGTCACAATCGGTACCGGCGGCATTACCGGTGTTTACTACCCGACAGGCGGTGCTATCGCTAAAATCATCAACGCCAAGAAAAAAGAATACGGTATCCGTGCTTCTGTTGAATCTACCGGCGGTTCTAAGTTCAACATCAACGCTATCGACTCTAAAGATTTGGACTTCGGTATCGCTCAGGCCGATACACAGTACCTTGCTTACAACGGCAAAGGTCCATGGGAAGGTAAGCCCGTCAGCAAGCTTCGCGCTGTTTTCGCTCTTGCTCCTGAAGCCGTCACATTCGTTGCTGCTGAAGATTCCGGAATCAAGTCCATCAATGACGTTAAAGGAAAGACAATTAACTTAGGCGATCCTGGCTCAGGCAACCGCGTTAACTCTACTGACATCTTCAAATATGCCGGTATTGTTCCAGGCAAGGACTTCCGCGATGAAAAACTTAAACCGGCCGATGCTCCTCGCGTTCTCCAGGACGGTCGTATCGACGGCTTCTTCTACACTGTCGGCCATCCGAACGGCAACATTAAAGAAGCGACAGCAGGCAAGAGAAAAGTTCGCATCGTTCCTATTACTGAAGTCGGTGATTTGCTCAAAGACGCTCCTTACTACGCTATGACGGAGATCCCGATGGCTCAGTATCCGGACGCCGTTAACTCCAAGGATAAAGTCAAGACTGTCGGCATGCTTGCCACACTGGTGACTTCCGCCGATACACCTGATGATGTCGTTTACGCCATCACTAAGGAAGTCATGACAAACCTTGACGACTTCAAGAAGCTGCATCCGGCTTTGGCAGGTCTGACTAAACAGTCCATGCTCGAAGGTTTGACCGCTCCAATTCATCCGGGCGCTTTGAAGTACTACAAAGAAGTCGGCTTAGTCAAATAATCAAGCCTTAAGTACCACCTAGCCGTGCCCGGGACGCTCTCCCGGGTATAGGCGTAAATAATAAAAAGGAATCTTCATGTCAAATAGCCAGAATGAGAAAATTCTTCTCCCGCAGGCAGGTATTCCTGGTTTTGTTCTAACTCCAAGGAAGAATTCTTCCGAAGATATTGTGGGAGAGTACCGAGAAGAGGTAGTACACGGAGACAGAGGATTAGCGGGAGATAAAACCGGCATTTCCGCCAAGATTACTTTTGTAGTTGCGTTATGCTGGGCTTTCTTTCAGATGTCCACAGCCAGCTGGCTGCTTTTGGACTCTTTGCAGGTGAAAGCTATTCACTTGGCTTTTGCTTTGTCTTTGATTTACTTGAACCTTCCGACTCTTAAATCGGAAACTAAATCTCGCTGGGACTTGCGAATTCTCCTGGCGATGAAAAAAGTTACCATCGTTGACTGGATGATTGGCCTTGTCGGCGTCATTGCTGCCCTCTATATCGTTATTGACTATGCCGGAATCTCCGAGAGACCGGGTCAGCCGATCGGCCGCGATTTGATTATGGGCGTAACTCTCGTTGCTCTTATGCTTGAAGCAACACGCCGCGTACTCGGGCCGGCGCTTCCGGTTATTGCTGGAGCCTTTATGGCCTATGTGTTCTTAGGGCCATACTTGCCCGACGTAATTGCTTTCAAAGGTGCGACTTTAACGCGCTTCATCTCTCAGATGACCATGGATACACAGGGCATTTACGGTGTACCGCTGCATGTGTCGGCCACCGTCGTGTTCTTATTTGTGATGTTCGGAACAATGCTCGATAGAGCCGGGGCGGAGCCTTCTTTACCCGTTTGGCTATTTCCGGGTTAGGACAATATCGAGGCGGTGCTGCTAAAGCCGCTGTCGTCAGTTCAGCTCTCTCCGGCACCGTTTCCGGATCATCCATCGCAAACGTCGTAACTACCGGAACATTTACAATTCCTTTAATGAAACGGCTCGGTTATCCGGCTAAAAAAGCGGCGGCTATTGAAGTTGCTTCTTCCGTTAATGGTCAGTTGGCTCCTCCGGTCATGGGCGCAGCCGCCTTCATTATTGCCGAGTATGTCAACGTACCTTACATCGAGGTGGCGAAGGCGGCAGCAGTCCCGGCTTTTGTCTCTTATGTCGGTTTGCTGTGGATTACCCACATTGAAGCCTGCAAGTTGGGTCTTAAAGGCTTGCCTAAGTCTGAGCTTCCCAGATTCTGGACCGAACTGAAGAACGGTTTGCATTATCTTCTCCCGCTGTTCGTTCTCATTTGGGAACTTGTGGTGGAAATGCATTCTGCTGAAATGTCCGTCTTCAGAGCCATCTTAGTGCTGGCTTTCCTGATGGTTTTCCAACCTGTAGTCATTGCTAAGGTTCACAATGCGGACATGTGGGCTGCCTTTAAGTTCGGCGTAAAGAATGCATTAAGCTCTATGGCTGCCGGTGCCAACAACATGGCCGGCGTTGCTTTAGCAACCGCTTCTGCCGGTATCATCGTAGGCTGCGTCTCCTTAGGTCTAGGACAGCAGATTACTTCCTTTGTTGAAGCTCTTTCGATGGGCAACATCTTCCTTATGATCTTTATCACCGCGCTTGCCAGTCTGCTCTTAGGCATGGGTTTGCCGACCACGGCTAACTACATCATAATGGCATCTTTGACAGCCCCTGTGATTGTTGAATTGGCTACGGGGATGTCTCTTCATGGTCAGGAAATCGTTATTCCTCTGATCGCTGCTCACTTGTTCTGTTTCTACTTCGGGATTTTGGCCGACGATACCCCTCCGGTTGGATTGGCAGCATATGCAGGTGCGGCGATTGCTAAGGAAAATCCGATTGCCGTGGGCGTGCAGGGCTTCTTATATGACATTCGTACGGTGATCATTCCGGTATTCTTCCTGTTCAACTCCGACATCCTCTTGCTTGGTATTGATACCTGGACTGAAGGACTCTTTATCTTCGGTATGACTTCTATCGGCATGATTGCCTTTACCTGTGCTACACAAGGTTGGGTTCTGACCCGTGCCAACATCATTGAACGTGCATTACTGCTTGTGGTTACCGTCATCATGATGTTCCCGGCAACATTAACAGGCTTCTTCATGGATTACAGCCAAAGATACTGGGGCTATGCAGCCGGTATCGCACTCTTCGGTGTTGTTGTCCTGATGCAGAAGATGAAAGGACAGCCTGCCAAGGTTGACAGTTTAGAAATGCCTAAAGATCTGGAGGCTCAGGTCTAAAACAAATTAGTTTGTCTTTCAGGCTGCTCGATATTAATGGATGGGAGATTCGAGCCGCCTTTTTTTATTTGCTTATAGCGCTGAGCTTCATATGCGGCATTTGAAGAGGTCACACTGTAACTGACGGAATTCTGCCGAAATAAGTGAGCGAATCTACTGGGTCAGAAATTTTGTCGTCAAACCTCAAAAAACTGTTCCGAAAGTTAATCAAAGAAAGCCGCCGCTGTAAGGACTTGCAGTTATTTTCAAATAGATCTCTGATAGAAATGATCTACAGCAAAGGGTGGTGAATTTGGAAGATTTATTGAGCGGCTGAGCTTTGGCAGCCGCTCAATCGCCGAGGAAAAGTTAAGTTAAACAAACAGTTTTGGTTGGTTCTCCAAGGCCACTTCTAAAAGGCTCAGACGAATGAACAACATCTGAGGTCCCCAGTGTACCAGAGCATGTCATACGATAGGAGTACAGAATTTCTCTCTCAGTGCAAATGCCAATTTGGAGCATATTCACGTGATTCAAATGCTTCCATGAAGACGGGAGTTTTTTGGAAATCTGTAGACGGGATTATTTCTTTGGGCTAAAAGTTTTGATTATGAGACCTGCTTCGACAGGTCTCATATAAGTTGATTTAATTAGTGAGCAGAACGGCTAAGAATACCAAGGCAATAATTGCCATCGTGAGCGTAATTTCCTGGCGCTTGCCGGATAAGACTTTGAGAATCACAAAACTAATGACGCCGAATCCAAGACCTGTTGCGATGTTGAATGTAAACGGCATCATGAAGATTGTTAAGAAGTATGGAACATCGGTCGAGATCTCTTTGAAATTGATGCGTGTTACGCTTTCTTGAAGCATCAGATAGCTAAAACGCAAGAGGTTGCAAAAGCCGGAACCAACGTCAAAATCGGTGTAATAAACAAGGTCAGGAAGCAGAAGAGTCTCAAAAATAATGCGCACAGACCGGTTCTGGCTCTGGATTCGATACCAACGGCACTTTCTAAGATGGCCGTAGCAGTTGAAGTACCAATCATGTCGGCGCCGATAGTGGCCACGGAGTCGCTGATTAAGGCCTTGTCGAGATTTGGAATGTGGCCATTTTTCTGCATGAAGCCTGCTCTGAATGACAATCCAATCAACGTGGACATATTGTCAAAGAGGTCGACCATCGTAATGGAGAACAAAACACCGACGATGCCGATTGTCATCATGCTCTTGAAATCGAATTGGAAGATGGTTTCAGTCGGGAAGAATTTGAAGTTGTTGGAGAATAGGTCTTGCAAGCCGTCCAACGGTGTAGCGCCTAAGATAAATAACTCCGAGAGCAGCAACTAAAAGAATGGCTATCAGCATCGCTAAGCGAACGCCTTTTGCAGAGAGAACTGCCGCTGTCAGAATACCGAGAATTGTCAGATAGGCTTCCGGTTTTGTTAAATCTCCAAGTCCGATTAAGGTTGCAGGATTGGCAACCACGATCCCGGCATTCTTTAAACCGATGATAGCAATAAAGGCACCGATACCGGCCACAATAGCAAGTTTTAAATCCAAAGGAATGGCTTTAATAATGGATTGTCGGATGCGTGCTACGGTTAATAGGAAGAACACTAATCCGGAAACAATGACGGCAGCACAGGCTGCCTGCCAACTAAGCCCCAGAAATCCGCAGACGTAATAGGCAAAGTAAGCACTGATGCCGAGTCCGGGTGCTACTACAATCGGATAGTTGACGATGAAAGCGATCATCAGTGTCCCAAGGATGGATGTCCAAATGACGGCAACGGTTACATCTGCAAGCGGCATACCGGCATCTTTCAGCATTCCCGGGACGACAATGAAGAGATAACAAATCGCTAGATAAGCAGAAACGGCACCTAGAAATTCTGTTTTAACGGTGAAGCTTCTTTCTGTGATTTTGAAGAAACGGTCTATAGCGTTCACAGTATTCTCGGAGAGTATTTAACAATTTGTAAGATTTTAGCTAGATGATTGTTCTGCAACTCTCTGAGTGCATATTGTGAGCGTAAATATCCTTAGTGCCATTAAAGAAAAAATTGGACTTTTGAGAGTGTGGACAGGAGCATTCATAGGTATTCAAACTTCAAAAAAAACGACTTTCGCCTGAAGAGGAGTAGACCTTCTGTTGGGAGTTTGCGGTTTGCTTTAATCGTCATTGGTTTTGTAGCAACAAGTGCTACAAAACCCTGATTTCGGTAGAAGGTGTTAATTGTTAGTATATGCAAAATCATATTTCTTAAAATCAATGAGGTAATAATGACTCCTCTTCTTAAAAAAGGGCCAAAAATTCATTTGCATGAAGACCGCAGTGATATTATTCTAAAGCTACCCCCCCCCCAATCGTTTTATTCAACGCTTAAATAGGTCTTTTCTTACATTTGTTCAGAGACAGTATTCTCAGTTCTTTGATTTAAATGAACAACAGAATTTAAATTCTTTTTCGAACCTAAGTCTCCGAGATAAATTTTCAGAACCGTCTGATATCAAGGAGAAAATTCCCTCAAATTTTTCTCAGTGTTATTTTGCGATTTTATTATCCTTGAGTTGTGTCGGATATTTGCCTTTAACAATTGCAGCTACGACAGAAAGTGACTCGTCCGATTTAACATTAGATGAAACCATCACAGGTAACTATTCTTTAGGTAATGTGAACTCTTTAACAGGAGAGTTAACAAATGGATTATTTTTCTCCACCTCAGGAAATAATCAAATTATCAATCTTGAAGCAGTTACTCAAGTCAGGGGTACTAAATTGTCAAATGCGAAAGGAGTAAGTAGGGTGGGACTTTTTTCAGCTAAGAATATAAGCACTGCCTCTGGACCAACAATCCAAATGATAAATCTCAAAGCGGAGACTCTTATTTCTTCAAATGGAACAGTTTTTTTCTAGCACTTCGTATGAGGGCTCTTTTGAATCAAAAAAAATTACAGAACAACATATTAATTTATTTGTAGATTCAATATCGGCTGGAGTAGGTACCCTTCCTGATTTAACGTTTAATACGCAAAAGCTTTACCAGACTAGCGCAGCTTTTTACGCATATGACGCTAGACAATTGATTAAAGGTTATGTTGGAGAGTTAACGACTTCTAGCTCTGGAAGAGGTGTGGCCTTAGGACTTTTTAACTCTGCTAACAGTAAGGCACAATTTGCAGAACAAATTTTTGAAGGAGAAATTGGTCAAATAGGAACAGAATTGGTTCCTTTTTGGATTGGAGTTTTCGCTCAACGCGGTGGAAACCAGATGGTAGATAAAATAGGGACGATTTACGGAACCTATGCTGGAATAGCCACTGGTGTAAATGATGTTAGGTCTTCCATCCAAGAAATAAAAAGCGTAGATAAGATAATCGTTAAAAACAGCGAGGCCCGTAGTCCTCTCTTCTTTGCCTATGGTATTGAGAATTGGTCACAGGTGGGCAATTGGGATTTCTATGGGTCACAAATTGTCGGTATTACTGATTCAATTTCTGTTAATTCTAAATCGGGACAAGCAATTGCAATTCACAATAAAGGCGGTAAACAGACAATACGTTCCCTTTCTTTATACAACGAAGATAATGATGAACTGGGAGTGAGGGTATCTTCTACAGCAAAACAGTCTCCCGTAGGACTGAGAATTCGGCCGTTCTTATACGATGACAAGTTTTATACAGAGAGCGTCACCTTACTGGAAGGTCCCTTCAATTTTGTAGATAATTCACTTCAAGTTATGGAGCCTATTCATGCCACTACCGGAAAACTCGTTTCCTATGGAAGGTCTGAACTTTGGCTTAAACCAAGTGAATACGGTTCTGTCTTGACTTTGGCAGAAGGTCAGGGGATCACTGTTCAATACGATGCCAAAACCAATCCGAGCGATACCATCAATACTCGTTTGCGACTCGGACACGGAGCTGATCCATACACCATTCGCTTTACTAACAGCAATAAGATCCGGGACTTAGGAATGTTTTCGGGTAACGGTGTAATCCGTTTCGAAGCTGCATATTTAAGCGAAAAACACGTAGATGAAGCCAACAAGCCCAATATAAAAGATCCGAACGAAGAAGACCCGAAGGATCCGGGCGATGATTCCGGAGAAGATCCGAAACAGCCCGACAATCCGGATACTCCAAACCCTGACGAACCTAATCCGGCGCCTGAAACTCCTTCATCAAGAATGACAAGTTTCGGAAACACTTCGGAAACAACATTGAATCTGGCAGTGAATTATTCGGTTTTAAGACGTGCAGCGGATGGTACTGGCGATTCCGGAGATTCCGGTACTACTGACCCAACTGATCCGACTAACCCGACAGATCCTTCCGAAGGCGATGATAAAGAACCTGAGACTCCGCAGCCTTACAACGACTACAAATATCCATACGGAATTAATGGACCGTATGCGAAATATTGGGCCGTAGGCGGAAAGACTGGACAAGCTCCTTACGTTTTTCTCAATCATATTGACACAGCCGATGGAAATCCTATCGCCGCCGATCGTTCCAATGCATCGAAATTAGATTTGGTGGTTAAGGCATATGTTTATGAAAACGGCAAGAACACCGGCGTCTTAATTAACTCCGATAATTTGTGCAGCGGAGGTAAATGCGAAGGTGAAAGCCATTATCCCGGTGCTAGAGATGACGCGAAGCTGGCAAATATATTCTGGCTCCTCAGAAGTGCCGCTAACAGCATTTTCGCTAACGAAGGCATTGAGAACATGGGAAGCCAGGGAGCCATCATGATCAAAGATGACTACAAGGAGGGCTACTTCGGTTTATCTCAAGGCACGACATGGCATAAGTTGACCGATGAAGACGGCAATGAATTGAAGGATGACAATGGTGACCCAATCATAAGACGCTGGGATCCGAAAGATCCGAATGCTCAGTTTGCTAAGGCTGCCGGTTGGGTTTACCTGCCAGAAGGTGTGGTCAATGAAGCATACAGAGCCCAATGGTATTTCGAGGATGTTTCTTTGGTTGGTGAAACAGCTACTGACCTGGCTGAATACACAACCCTAGGAGTTCCTGCCGATGTTAAGTATCGCGGCGAGATCATTGACCTGACGCCGACTATTCCTTGGAAGCCTTTGGAACCTGGATTCACACATCCTATTCCTTTGATTCCGGCTACTCCTATTCCTCAGCCGAAGCCAAAACCAACTCCAACCATGAAGTCTATTGAATCCGTCTCTCTAAGCCACTATTTCACATGGCGCCAAGAGATTGATACTCTCCATCAGAGACTGGGTGAGATTAGAGATAATAACGAGTTGGAAGGTTTGTGGGCCAGAGGATATGCCGGACGCAACAGGTTCAGCCATAACGGTTATTCTTTCAAAGATAATTACCGTGGAATTCAAATCGGCTTAGATAGAAATTACTATGAATTTTCTGATAAGTATCGCTGTAGAGAAAAAGACGGAGAAAATTTCCCGTGCAAACGTGAAAAATCCATCGAATGGATATATGGAACCGGCCTTTCTTACACTGAAGGCGATCTGAAGTTAAGCCGAGGTGGAACTGCCGATAACTGGATGGCCAGCTGGTGGCTTTACGGTGTCAGAAAGTTTTCTAATGGCGGATATCTTGACTTGGTAGGTAAGGTCAGCCGCTTCTCCAACAAATTCTCGGCATGGAGCAGCGATAGGCTTCTCAACACCAAAGGCCGCGATCATACTTGGGGCTATACATTAAGCGCTGAGTACGGCAACAAGCATTACATTAGAGATAAGAAGGACTGGTACCTAGATCCGCAGTTGCAAATTGTTTACGGAAGAATCTTTGGTTCAAGTTTCAGAACTAATAACCAAGTTAACGTTAAGCATAAGGCTCTTAATAGCTTAATCGGCCGAGTTGGCGTGGCTTTGGGATATGAAGCTAAGAAAGGTTCGGCGTTTGTAAAAGTCGACGGCTTACGAGAGTTTGCCGGAAAACTTGATACCACCTACAAACTTGATGATGGTACATCCAACCGTTCTAGATTCAATCTCAAAGAAACTTGGGGAGAAGTCTCCGCTGGCGGAACCTATACGTTCTCTGAAAAGAAAGATAAGTTTGCTCACTTCTACGTGAAGAGAAGCTTTGCTTCCAAACTTAAAACTGATTACCGAGTCGATATAGGTTTTGAATACTTGTTCTAAAAAAAGGGAGGGCCGGAGGAAAGCTCCGGCTCTTGAAATGGTCTATGAAAAAATTAAAAATTTTGACTATCTCAGCTTTGTTTTGTTCGGGTCTTCTTGCCGGATGTTCTTCCATAGTGACTCATGAGACTCAAGAGCTTGAAGTACTTACCAATCCTGAAACTTGCTCTATCACCATTACTGATGATAAAGGCAACAAAGTTTTTGAAGGATACACACCGGCCAAGGTGGAATTAAATAAGGATCATGGGTATTTTGAAGGCTGTGTTTATGACATTCATCTGGAAAAAGGAGGCTTCCAGCCACAGGACTTAGTAGTGAAATCGAAGAACACTTCCTGGTACGTCTTTGGAAATACGTTGAATGTATTTATTCCCGGTTGGATTAGTGTCGATCCGAAGATGAGAAGGATGCATGAACTTATGCCAGCCAAGGTTGAAGTCCAAATGGTACCAATGGAATAGGATTAAGGAGGTGAATATGAGAAGTACATTGTTGACAATCATTTTGGCATGTGGTTTTTTCCTGCTTACCTCGTGTGCCACAGTTCCTCCGGAGCCGGTTATTGAAGAGCTGCAAGACGGCAGTTTCAGAATATCTGTAATCTATGAAACTGAATGGTCCGGTCAATTTCTTACCAATAAGTTGATTAAGAAAGCTGAAATTTTTTGTGAGGAGCGTCAACAACAATTTGAAAAGGTTCAGTTTACGGTAAAAGATGACGGACGCTTTAATTACGCTAAATCTGAAGTCATATTTAAATGTATAAAGGCTAAGTAAAAGCTTAGAACTCAGAGCTAAGTAACCAATATCTTTTTTCGTAGAGAGTTCTTCAATCAAAAAACTGCCTCCTAGTTTTTTTCGGAGACAGTAGTTCTTTCAGTCTTTCCTTAGAAGAAGGACAAAAATCTTCCTAAGTAAGCTTCCCATGGCTCGATAAGAGCCGTGGGAAGCTTACACTCAGCAAGGGGAACTTCCCTAAAGACGACGATAGAAAGAATAACTCCTGTCCTCAGGGTTGGAGGAACTACTATCGTCTTGATACCAGGAAGCAGTACTGGAGTGAAATGGACGAAAGAATTCGCCACCATCTCCGTAAACTTATCTGGATTGCTTGGAAGAGACCGAAGACAAGAGAACGGAACCTGATCAAACTAGGTCTGGACCCGGAGACCGCCTGGAAAAGTTCGGTAAATGGCAGAGGTGCATGGTGGAACTCGGGCCAGGCTCACATGAACCTGACCATCAAGAACGCCCGTTTCGCCAGATTAGGGTTATATTCTCTCCGCTTTATGGCGATTCGTTAATGAAGCGCCCACTACGGACCCGTACGGTGGGTGCTGTGAGAGGGGGACGGGGCAACCCAACCCTCTACTCGATCAGAAGGAATTAAATGAAGCCTTTCTGACGGAATTCTTTAAGCTTCTGAACGAAGTATTTCATTTCGTCCGGCGTACCTAAAGAAACACGGCACCACTGTGTGGCTGGCGGGAAGGGCCGCCCCACAAGGATGTGTTCTTCTTTCATGCGGTCGGCAAACGGTTTCAGAGGAACCTTCAAGTCCATGAATACGAAGTTTGTTTCGCTTGGCAGGTAAGGAATGTGAAGTTCATCCAATGTTGCAAGAAGAATCTTCCTGGATTCGTCATTCATTGCCTTAGATTTAGCCAAGAATTCTTTGTCTTTTAATTCTGCGGTGGCGGCGGCAAGTGTCGCCTGGTTCATCATAACTTCATAGGCAACATGGTTTTCGATATTGTCGATAACTGCCGGGGCTGCATATGCAAAACCTAAGCGCATGCCCGCCATTGCAAAGATTTTAGAGAATGTCTTGAGAACAACCAGGTTGTTGTAGCCTTCTTTAATCAATTCTCCGGCGGACTTGAAGGACGGATCGTTAACGAATTCTGCGTATGCTTCATCCAAGATGAAGAAAGTATTTTTTGGTTTAGTTTTGATCCAGTCGAACAAAGCTTGTGTGTTGACGATAGTCGATGTCGGGTTGTTCGGATTGACGATATAGACAATCACATGCTTGCTCTTAGCCTGCTGAGCAGCAAGTTTGCGGAGAGCGGCAAGATCGATGCTCCAGTTCGGACCCATCTTAACTGTCTTAACCGGAATATGATTGCGCTTGGCAACGTCGGCACCATCGCTGTAAGTCAATTCCGGGTATACAAAAACGGTTTTGCCCGGAACGTTGTAGGCTTCGACGGAAGCACGAATCGCTTCTGCCGAGCCGTGAGTAAGAAGAAGGTTATCCGGCTGAGTACCCATGTATTGGGCCAATTCTTTTTTAATAGCGCCTACTTGAGCAAACGGATAACGTGAGGCTCGTGATGTAGATTCTTCGATAGCTTTTTTAGCACCATCGCTCAGACCGAGAGGGTTTTCATTGAAGCACAACAGCATAGGTTTCTTGGCTGTCGGAGGAGTGAACTCCGGTTCTGCAGCAACGGTTGCATCCATTGCAGAGCGAATAACATGGCCCCGAGGGAAGAACCGCGAATTTAAAAAGACTGCGTCTTTGCAATTTATTTCTCCTAAAAAATTTTGGCTGCAAAATAATTATTAATCCAAAAAGTGCCTTGTAAGAAGAATCTTTTCAGAATTTTTCTGTTCTTGACTATTTTGAGCGTTATGCGACTTGCGTATTGCCGAAAGGAAAAAAAATGGACTTTCTGAAGTGGGAATCTTTTTCTCAGTAGTCTTGAGGAATTCCTATAAGAAAGGAAGTTCCAAGCTAGTTGTTGGTTGATGGTTCTTTTGGCAAACCTCAACTAAAATGAAAAAGATAAAGCCAATTCAGAGATGCGACGATGGACGAGAGAAAAATAAAAGATTTACCGCTAGGAACATCTGATTTCATAGCCTTGAGAATGGCGGACCAGCTTTATGTCGACAAAACTGACCTGGTCTACAAAATTGCCTCGGTAAGAAGAAAGTATTTTTTTTTCTCGTCCGAGAAGATTTGGTAAATCTTTGCTTATTTCTACATTCGAAGCTTTATTCAAATATGGAGTCAAGTACTTTGAAGGTCTGGCGATTGAGAAACTCTGGAAAGAGCACAAGGAGTACAAGATCGTTAGATTGGACTTCTCTGAGATCAAGCCTCTTTTCGGATTAAATAAATTTTGTAAAGATCTTACGGGCCTGATTATTGATAAATTTTCATCTTTGGGTTTCGAATATAAATCTTCCGAACTTTCTCTCTTCAGACAATTGTCTTCTTGGATGGAAGAACAGGAACCTTCTTCTCTAGTCATTCTCATCGATGAATACGATGCTCCTTTAACGTCGTGCCTGAATGATCCATTCTATTTGAGCAGATCAGAAGTCTTTTGGCAGAGTTTTATTCGTCATTAAGGCAAATGACAGTTCGCTGCGTTTTGTTTTTATTACCGGTAATACGAAGTTCAATAAGACGAGCATTTTCTCTGAGCTGAACAACCTTAAAGATCTAACGCTGGATGTTGGATTTGGAACGTTGTTAGGTTATACGCATGACGAAATTCAACGGTATTTCTTACCTTATTTACATGAGGCGGCATCAACGTTGAATATCAGCGACAAAGAATTATTGGAAAAACTTACTCGGCAATACGACGGTTTTTGTTTTGAAAGAACAGCAAGCAAACATGTTTTTGCTCCGTGGTTATTGCTGAATTTCTTTTCTTATCCTGAGAACGGTCTGGTTGATTATTGGTTTGAAAGCGGAGGAAAGCCTTCCGTATTAGTGGAATATCTGAAGTCTCACGCCTTACGACATCCGAAGAATATAGTCGGGAGAAGACAATTTCTCTTTCGGAATTGTCTGGTTCAGCCGATATCCAAACTGTTTCAGATTTGGGATTGTTAGTGCAGGCTGGCTATTTAACAATCAAGTCCGTTGAGTACGGAGATACGGTTTACCTCGATTATCCAAATCTTGAAGTGCGCCGTGCCATGGCCAGGCTATATTTGGAAAGACTTTTGAGCGGTAGAGTTGCAGGCCAAGTGGGAGCCGGTCCTATTGTGAAGGTTCTAAGTGAGGAAAATACAGAATCTTTGTTCCACATTCTTAACCGCCTTTTTTCTTCAATTGATTATTACAAATATCCGGTAAGAGACGAGGCCTCCTGCGAGCCTATGTTCAGGTGTATATGGCTGGTGCAGGTCTTGAGCCGAAGATAGAGCATCACAATGCCTTTGGAAGAAGTGATTTAGAAGTCAGAGCCGGTGAAAGACACTGGATTCTAGAACTTAAGATTGATCGAGGGAAGAGAGCTCCAAAGAAAAGCTGAGAGAAGGTGTTGCTCAATGCTCAGCAGACATTATGGGATGAGGCCGTCTCAAAAGAAAAGATAAGAGCAGTACCCGTTTATTCCATCGAGAAAAAGCAATTTGTGAAGTGGCAGGAAGTGTCATCATAAAAATAATCAACGGTTGACATCTTTTCGGCTTATCTTTCCTTACGATCGGCTGACTAGGAGGAGTTGATTTTTCTGGATGCAGTTGTGTTGCTCGTTTCTCATCGACTTTTTCTTAGAATTCTATATTTCAAGCGGCTGATGAAACAGCTTGGAGGATTTTGTCCGAATTATTCGAATCGGAACTACAATTGTTTAATACTAAAACCGAAAAAGCCGAATAATAAGGAAAACAAATGCACCTCCCATCCGAGTTGAGAACTAAATTGTCGTCTGTAAAAAGCAAAATTTTGATCCGTGCTCTTTATGTACTCATTATTGTTTATACAGTTTTTGTGACGATAAGTATGTGGAGAGCAAATCAGCATACGGTTGATATGTTTGAATATCCGTATCAAGTCACTCGGAGCGTCAGCGAAATCCAAGCTCGTCTTAATGAAATGGGCCACACCATTCCATTTATTATGGGCAATACGGACTCCTTCGAAGATATTGTGGAAGTGCTGAAAATGCAGGAAGAAGAACAAAACCGTTCTTTGGAGTTCTTGGAACACCACTTCCGCGGAGATCCGAAAGAATATCAGCAGCTGATGCAGGACTTCTCCAACATTAAAGAACAAAGACGCAAATTAGCCTCGAAACCGTGGGCAAAAATAAGGACGAAGTTCTTAGGATGTATCAAGAACAGGTTGCCCGTATTTTGATGTTTTGGATAAGACCTCAGTAAGGTCAGTGCAAATGCCGATGCAAGAAGTGCGGAAATTAAAGCCCAGGCTCAGCGTCTAATCGATTCCGTTATCATCACAACTTGCTTATTCGGACTTCTTCTCGTTGGATTTCTTTGGTATGTTCTGAACTCCGAAGAAAGAGCTCATAAAGCAATTCGCCATCGAGAACAGCTTTTTAATATTCTTTCCCATACCGTTGATGAAGTATTCATCATTTTTAATAAGAAGCTCAAACCCGAGTTCATCAGCTCCAACAGCGAGCGAGTCTTAGGAACCAAATCAAATGATCTGCTCCGTAGTAAAGGCGACTTTGCTGTCCGTTTAATGGAAGATTCAAATGATCTGCTCCGTAGTAAAGGCGACTTTGCTGTCCGTTTAATGGAAGATATAACCGCCTCACTAAGCGATCAGATCAATCTCGAAGAAGCTTTTCAAATCAGAGAAAAAGATTTTCAATGCGAAGGAATTAACCGTCAGTTTAAGATACGCTTCTATCCAATCCTGGAAGCTTCCGGTGAAGCAGGCTACATCGTAGTAGTATCTGATGAAACCGAAGCCCAGGAGCAGAAGCGGATTCTGAGTGATTCTTTGAATAATGCCTTGTCGGCAAGTGTTGCTAAGAGCCGCTTCCTTTCTCACGTTTCTCATGAAATCCGTACCCCGATGAATGCATTATTGGTATGGCTACCATCGCACTGGCAAAAATTAATGACAAACCGAAGGTAGAAGACTGCTTGTTGAAGATATCTCAGTCATCTCGTCACTTGTTGGGACTCATCAACGATATTCTTGATATGTCGAAGATCGAGGAAAACAAACTGACGATCGCTGCCGATGAATTCAAGTTCAGTGAAGCAGTCACATCCGTCGTGAATTTAATTGCCCCGCAGGCAAGCGAAAAAAATATTAAATTCGACGTAGTTTTCAATGACGAGATTGAAGAGACTTTGATTGGCGATGCAATGAGGCTTAATCAGGTTCTTATCAACATTTTGTCCAATGCCGTAAAGTTCACGCCTGAAGGCGGAGAAGTCAAGCTCATTGTCAACAGACTTTGGATAAAGCAGAACACAGTTTATTTGCAATTCATTGTTAAAGACAACGGTATCGGAATGAGTCCGGAATTCCAAAAGAAAGTGTTTGATCCGTTTGAGCAGGCTTCCGTGAAAATTTCTTCTATTTACGGAGGTACTGGTCTTGGTCTCTCCATTACCCGCAACTTAGTCTTGTTGATGGGAGGCTCTATCTCCGTTCAAAGTCAGGAAGGTCTCGGGTCAGAGTTCTCCGTCGAGCTTCCGTTCGGCTTTACTAATGAAGAGAATACCGCCCCTCATGGCCTCGGTGAATTCAAAGTGCTTGTCGTGGATGATGATATTGGCACCTGTGAGCACGCATGCTTGATTTTGAAGCGCTTGGGCCAGAACACTGAGTTTGCTCTTGACGGTTATAAAGCCGTTGAAATGGTTAAAGAGTCCCGCGATGAAGAACATCCTTACGATGTGGTCTTTATCGACTGGAAGATGCCGGGAATTGATGGAGAAGAAACCGCAAGAAGAATCAGAAAGCTCGAGGGGCTAAACCTGTTAATTATCATCATGAGCGCTTACGATTGGGCGCCAATTGAAGAAAGCGCCCGAGAGGCCGGTGTTAACAGCTTTGTTGCCAAACCGTTCTTTGCTAATTCGCTGAAGGCAGCATTGATGTCGGTTGATAAAGAGGTGCAGACCAAGACGGCCTTGGCAGCCCCCGATATGTACGATTTCACCGGTAAGAGGGTCTTACTGGTGGAAGATAATGTATTCAATCAAGAAGTGGCTCAAGAATTCTTGTCAATGGCTCATGTGGAAACAGACACGGCTGAAAACGGCCAAATCGCAGTTAAGAAGTTCTTCGAGTCTCCTGTAGGATACTACGATGCGATTTTGATGGATATTCAAATGCCTGTAATGAACGGATACGAGGCCACCAAAAAAATCCGTGCATCTTCCATCCGGATGCCGTGTCGGTTCCAATCATTGCCATGACGGCAAACGCCTTTACTGAGGACGTCTCGTTGTCCTTAAGTGCAGGGATGAATGCTCACTTATCAAAACCGTTGGATATGCTGTGCATCTATAAACTTTTGGAACAAACCTTCAAGTGTAAAGAGAAGACAAGTTCCAACGACAAAAATTTTGAAAAAGGCGCGAAGTCAGAGTAAACAAGAAAATTAAAGCGGCTGGCAACCATCAGGGTTTCAGCCGTTGCTCTTAAACGATTCCTTTAGTTGATAGAGTTTTTCTTTTCATCAATATCGAGCGGCGAAAGAATCGTCCGGATTTTCTCCAATTTGCTCGATAAGCTGCTGCATCATGCGGGCGATTTTTTCTGATCTTGATGCCTTCAAGCTTTGCCTTTTCAAATTCGGTAAGGGAGTCATTTAAGGTTTTCAGAGAGGCCGTCTTCTTTTCCTCCGGCATCTTAGGGAGGCTGGTGGTAAGGTAGGTTGGTAAACAGACGGACGCCGAAAGCAATTGCCATGAAAAATGGCAGAGGCACTAATGCTCGGGAAGTGGATTTCTCACTCTGACGTTTCGGATCTCTGGCAATCTCGATGTCTTTTAGCCC
>PDYJ01002352.1_pt1 | contig 29593 bp, 21 predicted proteins | sample 1430841 | NCBI WGS metagenome assembly PDYJ01 (sample SAMN07237672, study PRJNA390542) | Gut metagenome, whole genome shotgun sequencing project. | isolation source: fecal pellets | host: Mus musculus | place: USA: New York, NY | collected 2016-10 | reverse complement strand
TATCGTCGCCCATAAACGAGTTGAGATTGAATGAGTAGCCCACGCTCACAGCCATGAAAGACAGGTGGATGCCCAGGTCGTCGTAGAGGCGCGAGGTGATATGGATGGTTGAGTGGTCGGCCAATTGCATGATATAGGTTCGCATCCACATCTCGTTTTTCATCTGCAACTTCCAGTTTTTGCCGGTGCTTTCTACAAAGGCTGATTCGTAATGGTTGAATGTGCGGTCGCCCCAATTGTAAACCTTGAGGGCGAATCGGGGGAAGGCGGGATAGTTGATTCTCGGGTCGTTGATATGAAATCCTGTCTTGATGAGCTGGCTAACCCAGTTGCCCGTCAGGGCAGTGGTGTCGATAGCTTCAGAGTTCAAATCGCCGTCGGCCGCAGCAGCGCGGAATGGGAATGCCAATAAAGCTATAGCCGCAAGGATACTTGCGGCGGTGTTTTTGGCTAAACTCGCTGATTTTCTCGACATTGTAAGGACGATGATGCTCACGGCAGGTATGTCGATCCGGAAGCGATTGCAAAGGTACAAAAAATCCCGCCTGTGAAAAAATGTATAATTGTTGGTGGTTTGGGCGAAAAAGATCGTTCCGATGTGGAAGTTGGTTCATTATGTGTTAATTTTGCAAAATAATAGGTCCGATATTTCCGGGCAAGTATTTTTATCCGATTCAATCTATTAGAGCAATGATAAGAGTTTCATTCCGCCGGTCGGGGCTGATAGCCATGTGCGTGTCGTTGGCAAGCTGTGTGTGGGCGCGAACCCCCTCGGGCGCTGACACCCTGCGGCTCTCGCTCGATGAATGTATAGCCATAGCCCTTGACGATAATCCGGTGATCAAGGTGGCCGATCTGGAGATAGCGCGAGTAGACCTCACTAAGAGATCGACCGTGGCGTCGCTTCTTCCAACGGTGAGCTTCGCGGGCCAATACAACCGCACTCTCGCCAAGCAGACCATGTATATGAGCATGGATGGTTTTGGTGGAGCAGGTGGCGACAATTCCGGCGATGTACCTCAGGCAGGAGAGGGAGCGACCGGGATGCGGGAATCAAGGTTGGTCTCGACAACTCATGGAGCCTTGGGTTCAATGCCTCCTTGCCTATTATTGCCCCGCAGATATGGGCCACACTGAAGCTCGATGACATACAGATCATGGCGAGTGTGGAGAGTGCCAGAAGCTCGCGCCTCTCCATGGTCAGAGAGGTGAAGAATGCCTACTACTCACTGCTTCTGGCCGAGGATTCGCGCAAGGTTATGGAAGAGAATTATGCCATGGCACTCTACACTGCCGATATCTACCGCAGGAGATTTGAACTGGGCACAGCATCTAAATATGACACACTGCGCACTTCGGTGGCGGCTAAGAACATAGAGCCTCAGATCACGCAGGCGGAGATTGCCGTGAGGCAGGCAGGACTTAAACTTACCTTGCTGATGGGTATGGATGCCGCTCCGGTTGTTGTGCCGGCCAATACTCTTTCGGACTATGAAGATGGGATGTATGCCGAAGTGCTCGCCACCGATACCTCTATCGTCAACAACTCCGAGCTCCGGCTGCTCGATATGCAGCGCAAGCAGCAGCGCCAGGCTATAACAGTCAGCAAACTCGCTTTTGTACCGACTCTGTCGCTGACAGCCAATTATAGCTGGACCTCAATGAGCAATGGACCTCTTTTCGGGGCCGGGTCGCGCTGGAGCCCCTATTCTATGGTCGGGCTTGCCCTATCGGTTCCTATATTCCAGGGTGGAGGGCGGCTCAATGCCGTCAAGCAAAACACTATCGCTGCCCGTCAGCTCGACTGGCGGCGCGACGATCTGGAGCGTAGCGTAAGGATGCAAGTCGATGTGGCAATGGATAATATCCAACTAAACGTGAAGCAGATAGCGTCGTCGGCTCTATCGGTGAGTCAGGCTGAGGAAGCATACCGCATAATATGTGAGAGCTTTGATATAGGCACCGCTTCATACCTCGACCGACGCGACTCGGAGCTTTCGTTGATTCAGAGTCGGCTTTCGTATCTTCAGTCCATATATAATTATCTGACTGCAGGCGCAGATCTGGAGATGCTGCTCGGCACCGCCATTCTACCCCATTAAACCATACTCCCATAACCAATATACATACTCAAGAGATTGCACAATATGAAATCCAATATATCACTGATGGCTGTGATGGCCATATCGCTTCTAGTTTCATGTTCTGGCGGTAAAACCGCCGAAAAGGCAGAGGTGACAACCGTGCAGCCGGTCATCCCATCCATAGAAACGGCTACAGTGGGTACAACCGTGGTTGACCATGTGTCGACCTACACCGCCAATGTGGAGGCCTTCAAGACCAATAATATCTCTACCTCTATCCCCAACCGCATCAAGGAGATTCTGGTGGAGGTAGGCGACAATGTGGCGAAAGGCCAGAAGCTGGTGGTGCTCGACGACGTGACAGTGGAGCAGAGCCGAGTGAGGCTTGAGCACGCTGAGCAGGAATATAACCGGGCTCTCCGCCTCTTTGAGATAGGAGGTGGCACCCGCCAGAGTGTAGACCAGCTCAAGACGGAACTTGATGCATCAAGGCGAGCTTATGCCAACCAGATTGAAAACACCATACTGACTTCTCCTGTGGCCGGCACGGTTACAGCCCGTAATTACGATCCGGGCGATATGGCATCGACGCAGCCCATACTTACCGTGTCGCAGATCAATCCTGTCAAGATCATGGTGGGAGTCAATGAGATGGATTTCAAGGAAGTCAAGGCAGGCATGCCGGTTGCGGTGTCGCTCGACGCATATCCCGACGAGGTGTTTGAGGGGAAGGTGAGCATAGTGCATCCCACCATTGATCCTACCACCCGTACATTCCTCACAGAGCTTGTCGTGGCCAACCCCGACCATCGTATTCTGCCCGGAATGTTTGCCCGGGCGTCGGTTGTGCTCGCAGAGCCGACGCGGTGATAGTGCCCGACCGGGCAGTGGTGAAGCAGAGCGGATCGGCTGTCGAATATGTATATGTCTACAACCAGGCCGACTCTACTGTGACCTTCACACCAGTCAAGACAGGTCGCCGTTTGCCCGACAAAAAAGCCTATGAGGTTCTGGAGGGGCTCGAAAACGGTTCGGTGATAGTGTTGTCGGGGCAGTCGCGCCTTGCCGACGGCATCAAGGCCATACCCCTGAAGTGATCCCGTGCGGGATATGATAATAAATAATGAAGATATCACCCCTCTAATAATATAAAGCAGACGTGAGTATATATGCAAGTGCTGTAAGGCGCCCGGTGATGACGATACTATGTTTCGTCGCTGTGGCTATCCTCGGCCTTTTTTCGCTGTCGACCTTACCCGTGGATCTCTATCCCGATATAGAGACCAATACTATCATGGTGATGACCTCCTATCAGGGGGCCTCGGCTGCCGATATCGAGCAGAATGTCACCCGTCCGCTCGAAAATGCGCTCAACGCCGTCAACGACCTGAAACATATTACGTCGAAAAGCCGGGAGAACATATCGGTGATAACGCTCGAATTTGAGTATGGCAAGGATATCGACGTGCTCACAAATGATGTGCGCGACAAGCTCGACATGGTCAAGAGTTCGCTCCCCGACGATGCCGAAAATCCGATAATATTCAAATTTTCGACCGACATGATACCTATAGTTATCCTGTCGGTTAAGGCCGGACAAAGCATGCCGGGTCTCTATAAGATACTCGACGATGCCGTGGCCAATCCGCTGGCTCGAATATCCGGCGTAGGATCGGTGTCGATCTCAGGTGCGCCCAAGCGTGAGATTCATATCTATGTCGATCCCGAGCGCCTTGAGGCATATTCGCTATCGGTGGAGCAGATTGCGTCGGTGGTAGGTGCCGAAAACCGCAACATACCGAGCGGCTCGATCGATATAGGGTCTGACACCTATTCGGTGCGCGTGCAGGGCGAGTTTCTCGACTCGCGCGAAATGGCGTCGCTGGTTGTGGCGTCGCGTCCCGATGGTCGCAAGGTGCTCCTGAGCGAGGTTGCCCGCATCGATGACTCGCTTGAGGAACGCGCTCAGCAGACCTATAACAATGGCCAGCGCGGAGCCATGATTGTGATTCAGAAGCAGAGTGGTGCCAACTCTGTTGAGATCTCCGATCAAGTGCTGAAGATGCTTCCGCAGCTACAGAAGCGTCTTCCGGCCGATATAGAGCTCGATGTGCTTGTAGATACCTCCGACAATATCCGCAACACGATAGCGTCGTTGGTGGAGACGGTGCTATATGCGTTGCTTTTCGTGGTGATAGTGGTGTTTATGTTTCTCGGCCGCTGGCGCGCGACGCTCATCATCACCATTACTATACCCATATCGCTCATAGCTTCGTTTATATATCTTGCCGTGACGGGCAATTCTATCAACATTATATCGCTGTCGGCTCTGTCGATCTCGATAGGCATGGTGGTGGATGATGCGATAGTGGTGCTTGAAAATGTCACGACCCACATAGAGCGAGGAGCCGATCCTGATCAGGCTGCAGTGCATGGTACCAACGAAGTGGCGGTGTCGGTCATAGCTTCGACCCTGACCCTTATTGCCGTGTTTTTCCCTCTCACTCTTGTCACAGGTATGACCGGAGTGCTTTTCCGGCAGCTCGGATGGATGGTGACAGTGATGATGACCATCTCAACCGTGTGTGCCCTCTCGCTCACTCCTATGTTATGCTCGCAGCTGCTGCGTCTCAACAATCGCCACGGTCGCCTTTACACCATCTTCTTCACACCGGTCAACCGGGGGCTTGATGCTCTCGACCGGGGCTATGGGCGTCTGCTTAATATAGTCGTGAGCCACAAGACGAGCGTCGTCATAGTGTGCATGCTCATTTTTGTGTCGTCAATCGGTTTGCTCCGGATGGTCGGCACGGAATTCATACCAACGGCCGACGATGGCCGCCTCTCTGTCAATCTTGAGCTTCCGATAGGAACCCGGGTAGAGATAGCCGACTCTGTGACAGCCGATCTGACAGCACTATGGAGAGAGAAATATCCGGAGATCGAAGCGCTTAATTACACCACAGGTCAGGCATCGAGCGACAATACGTTTGCTTCGCTTTCGGAAAACGGTCCTCACATTGTGTCGATGAACATAAGGCTGTCGGATCCCGGCCTGCGTGACAGGACTGTGATGGAGATTGCCGACATGATGCGCGCCGACCTCATAGAGCGCTATCCGCAGTATTCCAAGACTCAGGTGAGTGTTGGTGGCGGAGGGGGCGCCATGGGAGGTCAGAGCACACTCGATTATGAGATATATGGCTATGATTTCGCTCAGACCGACTCTGTGGCCCGTCGGCTTAAACAGATCCTTACCGAGACCCGCGGTACAGCCGATGTGAGATTGTCGAGATCGGAATATCAGCCTGAGTACAGAGTCGATTTCGACCGGGCCAAGCTCGCTCTTTATGGCCTCAATCTGTCGACAGCAGCCACGGCTCTTAGAAATCGCATCAACGGTGCCATAGCCTCGAGATTGAGGATCGACGGCGAGGAGTATGATATAAAGGTGATGTATGATCCCGGCTCGCGCACCTCGACCGACGATATATTGAATATTCCGCTGCTCACCGGAGCCGTTGGGGCCGATGGGTCGCCAGCCACGGTGAGAATACGCGATGTGGCCAGCGTGGTGCAACACTTCACACCTCCCACCATCGAACGCAAGGACCGCGAGCGTATCATCACAGTGTCGGCCGTGGTGTCGGGAGTGCCGATGAGCGACGTTGTGGCAGCTGCCGGCCACCGCATCGACGAGCTTGATCTCCCCGTGGGAATCAATATCACCCTATCCGGCACATATGAGGATCAGCAAGACTCTTTCGCCGACCTGCTCACACTGGCCGCCCTGATCATAGTGCTGGTCTACATAGTGATGGCGGCCCAGTTTGAGAGCTACACCTATCCCGGCATCATCATGACCTCGCTGCTGTTTGCTTTCTCAGGCGTGTTTATCATCCTTTGGCTTACAGGTCATACTCTCAACATCATGTCGATGATAGGCGCCATAATGCTCATAGGCATCGTGGTTAAAAACGGTATTGTGCTCATCGACTATATATCGCTCAACCGTGAGCGAGGCCTGTCGATACGCCGCTCTGTGGTCGACGGCGGTATGTCGCGTCTCCGCCCCGTGCTGATGACCACTCTCACAACCATTCTCGGCATGGTGCCGATGGCCGTGGGCACAGGACAGGGTGCCGAGCTGTGGCGCCCCATGGGTGTGGCCGTGATAGGCGGTCTCACATTCTCGACCCTGCTCACTCTCCTGCTCGTTCCGTCGCTCTACTGTCTATTTGCATATGTAGGTGTTCGCCGTAGGCGGCGAGCCCACCATGCACGTCTTCATCAACCAATCGCAAAACAATGAAAGCCATACTCATAACATTTGATCAAGCCCACTACGCCAGGATCATAGAAACCCTCGACCATATGGCATGCCGTGGATATACCGCCTGGCCTCAGGTCAATGGCCGCGGTTCTCACACAGGCCCTCCTCATCTGGGCACCCATGCGTGGCCGTCGCTTGCCTCGGCCATCATTACTGTTGTCGATGACAATAAGGTAGAGCCACTGCTGAAAGCGCTCCGCACTCTCGACAACGATCGCCCGCTTCTGGGTCTACGGGCTTTCGCATGGCCTGTGACCGATATGATCTGACATAGGCATGGCAAAATAACGACTGCTAACGGAAAATGTTGTACCTTTGCAATTGTCAACAAGGCAAACCACGATGCTTGTTGCAGTTGTTTTATTCATCTGTGAAAGGATATAATGACCAAGAAAATCAATAAACCCGCCAAGGGGAGCAGCTTCTGGCGCAAGCTCCTTATCAATCTCTGCTGCATGCTGGCTGTGGGCTTCGTGATAGGCTGGATCGCACTGATCTGGCTTGATGTATGGACCGACCATGGATCGGAAGTGACCACTCCGTCGGTGAAGGGTATGCCATATAGCGTTGCGGCCGCCACACTGGCGTCGCAAGGCTTCGGGTGTGAGCTGATCGACTCGGTCTACGACACAACCCGTCCTCCCGGTACTGTGACCGAGCAGTCGCCCAAAGAGGGCTCGATGGTCAAGACCGGCCGAGAGATATATCTCACCATCACGGCGTTTAATCCCAAGATGGTGTCGCTCCCCAAAGTGACCGATGTGTCGGAGCGCCAGGCACGCGCCATGCTTGCCGGAGTAGGCATAAAGAGCATATCGACTGTTTCGGTGCCGAGCGACTACAAGGACCTCGTAGTGGGCCTGAGGGTCGATGGCAGCAGGGTATCAGCAGGAACCCGTGTGCCGGTGACAAGCCACGTGGTGATAGAGGTTGGAAGCGGCCCTGTGGCTGCCGAGCCCGACACAATGGCAATCGATGCTTCTGCGGCAGTATCGGATGAAAGTTATGACTTCTGATCACGGATATGGACTATAACAACAGCGAAGATATCGGGGCTGAATTCGAGCTTGACGATGCCGATGTGGTATCGTCGGATGCCGGAGGCGGAGAGCGGGAGATGTATGAGCATTTCCGCTTTGTGGCCGACAAGGGTCAGACGCTCCTGAGGGTCGACAAATATCTTGTGGCCATGATGGGCAAGCAGAGCAGCCGCAACCGCATTCAGCAGGCTGCCGATGCGGGGTGCATACTGGTCAACGGACGCCCGGTCAAGAGCAATTACCGGGTGAAGCCGCTCGATGTGGTGACAGTGGTCATGGACCGACCGCGCTACGAGCTTGAGATCACCGCCGAGGATCTGCCTATCGACATAGTGTATGAGGATGATGACCTTCTGGTGGTCAACAAGGCTGCCGGAATGGTGGTGCATCCCGGTCACGGCAACTATCATGGCACTCTGGTCAATGCCCTTGCATGGCATTTCCGCGACAATCCCGACTACGACAGCTCCGACCCGCGCATGGGCCTCGTGCACCGTATCGACAAAGACACGTCGGGACTCCTTGTGGTGGCAAAGACGCCCGACGCGAAGACTCATCTCGGGCGACAGTTTTTCAACAAGACCACCAAGCGCGAGTATGTTGCGCTGGTGTGGGGCATACCCGAGCCAGCCCAGGGGCGGGTGGAGACCAACATAGGACGTGATCTGCGCGACCGTCTGCGCATGGCTGTGTTTCCGTCGGGTGGGACCGAAGGCAAGCATGCCGTGACCCACTATTCGGTGGTGGAGCCGCTGGGCCATGTGGCCCTTGTGAAATGTGTGCTCGAAACCGGTCGCACCCATCAGATACGTGTGCATATGCGCCATCTCGGACATCCTCTGTTTGCCGATGCCCGCTATGGCGGCGACGAGATATTGCGCGGCGTGCGCTCGGCGAGCTACAATAAGTTTGTGTCCAACTGCATGGAGGTGTGTCCGCGTCAGGCTCTCCATGCCCGTACTCTCGGATTTGTGCATCCCCGCACCGGACAAGAGATGTTTTTTGAGGCTCCGGTGCCGGATGATATGACCTCCCTTCTGGAGCGGTGGCGCAATTATGCGGCCACTCACTCCTGAGCTTCAGTTGACGGTATATGTGTCGTATATCAGCGCGGCTGCCCGACTCTGCTTGAGGGTCGGGCAGCCGCGCTGATATACGGATCGTTTGGTCAGTTGGAGAGGATTGCAGCTTCGATCTTGTCGAGGTCGTCGCGGAGTTGCTTCTCGAGAGTCATGCGCTGCTCAATGGTGTTGCATCCATAGAGCACTGTGGCATGAGTGCGGTCGAGGCGGTTGCCGATTGCCATGAGCGACATTCCGGCGTGTTTCTTGGCCATGTACATCACCACTTGGCGGGCGTCGCTGATCTCGCGCTTACGTGTTTTGGTGAAGAGTTGCTCGGGAGTGATGCCATAGTGGTCGCTCACTGCTTTGGTGACCATCTCGAAGTTGATGGTCTTGCGGCGCAGACGCACACTGTTGCCAAGCACCTGACGGGCGAGATCGAGATCAACCTCACGGTTGAGCACGGTGGCGTGGGCGAGGAGGCTCACCACTATCCCTTCGAGTTCTCTTATTGAATAGGTGACATTGGCAGCGATGTAGTTGAGCACTTCGGGCGAAATCGACAGGCCGTCCTGAGCTGCGCGCTGGTGGAGCACGTCGATGCGCAGCTCGTAGTCGGGCTTCTCCAGCTGGGCTGTCATGCCCCACTTGAAACGTGAGAGCAGGCGTGCCTCCATCCCTTCCATCTGCGAGGGGCAGCAGTCGCTCGAAAGTATGAGCTGCTTTTGGTTCTGATGCAGGTGGTTGAAGATGTGGAAGAAGGTGTTCTGGGTGCTCTGCTTGCCTATCAGATCCTGAATATCATCGATTATGAGCACGTCGATGCTCTGATAGAAGTTGATGAAATCGTTGATCTTGCTCTGGCGCACAGCGGTGGTGTACTGGCTCTCAAACAGGCGGGCGGTGACATAGAGCACTCGTGTCTGCGGATTTTTCTCCTTGATACGGATGCCGATGGCTTGAATGAGATGGGTCTTGCCTACGCCGGGAGGGCCAAACACAAAGAGGGGGTTGAAGGTCTTGCACTTCGGATCCATGGCTATGGCCTCGCCTATGGAGCGCGCCACGCGGTTGCTCGTGCTGCCGCAATAGTTTTCAAAAGTGTAGCGGGGATTGAGCTGCGGATCAATGTCGTTTTGCGGAGCGGCGACAAAGGGATTGGATGTTGCTCCCGGACGGGGGGCAACGGCGGCCGACGGATGGCTGTCGGTCATCCTCACGGCGGTCGACGGATCGTTGCTTACCTGATAGAATTCGTAGCGTAGCTGGATGCCCGGACCGTAGACCTTATATAAGGTGCGGCCAAGGAGATTGTAGTACTGCGCTTCGAGCTGTTCCATGAAAAATGGCGACGGTATGCGCAGTATGAGCTCGGAATCGCTGCAACTTACGCAGCTGATCGGCTCAAACCAAGCCTTGTATTGCTCGGGGCTCAGATTGTCGCGGAATATGCGCAGACAATCGTCCCAGAGGTGAAGGCGCTCTGAGGATGGGGCAGCGGTAGAGGAGGATGACGAATTCATGGGTGGAGTAAGTCGTTTTCGAGTGCAAAATTGAGGAGAATTTTTTGAAAAAACAACCCCAAAAATATTTGGATATTTCGCCGCTATTACAACTATACTGAATCTCAGCCGATTATGTGGCTCCTAAAACACCTTTAAACCGCAAATGGTTCATGCTGATGCAACGTTTTGATAGTCAACGGCATAGTAGTCAGTATTTATAAGGGCCTCCCCGCCTGATTATCCGGCGGAGAGGCCCTAAAGTGCTTTCTGAGGCCGTCAGACGCCGATTGGACGTCGCGACCCATATAATTTGCTATTTGTAATTATTACAAATAAGATCAGCGGCCTGTCTTGGCTCCCTTGGCTCCGCCCTTGGTGCCCCCGCCCATGGCGAAGATGTTTTGGTCAAAGCTGAAGGTCTTGCGCTCCTGCTCGCGTTTGCGCTTGATGGCCAGACGTACCAGCCAGTCCATGAGCTTGTCAAAGGGCAGGCCGGCTGCTTCCCAGAGGTAGAATGATAGCGAGCCGGGGATGGTGTTGATCTCGTTGACATATACCTCGTCGGTGTCGGCGTCGATCATCACATCGACGCGGCTCACGCCATGGCACGACAATACTCTGAAAGTTTCTCCGGCCAGAAAGCGGATGCGGTCGCTCATGGCCTCGGGGAGATCGGCGGGGATGCGCTTGGCCGAAGCTGCCATGCCTTTGGTGCCCTTGGCCACCTTGGTGCCGCCACAGCCATATTTCTCGCCATAGGTGAGGAAGTCGCCGCTATGGAGAGGCTCCTCACACACCGAGGTCTCATATTCATCGCAGTCGCCGAGCACCGAGCAGTTGATCTCGCGCAGGTGGCTGATCATGTGTTCGACGATAATGCGCGACGAATAGCGCTCGGCGCTGTCGATGCTCTCAATGAGTTCGTCGCGGTTGGCGGCTTTGCTGATGCCCACTGATGAGCCCAGATTGGCCGGCTTGACTATCACCGGGTAGCCGAGCTTGCTCTCCACTTCGGAGATGATAGCGTCGCGGCGCGCATACCACTGCTTGTCGGTAAACCACACATAATCCACCACCGGGATGCCGCATGCGGCCATGATCATCTTCATGGTGATCTTGTCCATGCCGTTGGCCGACGAAAGGGTGCTGCATCCGGCATAAGGGATGCCTATCGACTCAAGCACACCCTCAAAGATGCCATCCTCGCCATTGGAGCCGTGGAGCACAGGGATCACGACGTCGAGCTTTGTCACCACTGCTTTGCCAAACATGGGGCGGCGACGCCGATAGAGATTGTAGTCGCCATATTCGGGCTCCATATACACCTCCTCGCAGCGCTTGAGCAGCTCGGGGATATTGCGGTAGGCCGGAAGATCGAGTAGAGCCTCGCCGGCATACCAGCGGCCCTCCTTGCTTATATATATGGGGGTCACGTCGTAGACCTCGCGGTCGATGGCCGCCATGGCCTGCGAGGCAGAGATCACTGATATTTCGTGTTCGGTGGAGCGTCCGCCGAAAAACACGCCTATGTTGGTTTTCATTATCCTTCTGAGTAGTGGGTTATGTAGGAGAAAAAGAGTGTTTACTTGAATGTGTCGGGGAGATCGTTTTCGTAGAGCACCGTGTCGCCCGCCTTGGCCATCGAGGTGAGCATCGCCTGGGCTTCGGAAAATGTGTCGGCCATCATCACACGCTCTTGGGCCATGCTGCCCTCGGCGATGCCTTCGAGGATGGCGTCGCGGTTGTAGTGGCCTACAACTATTACCGTGTCGGCACACTCGGCTATCTTGCGGCCGAAGGCGCGGTTGAGCTCCTCCTGCCGGTCGCCGAGTTCGATCATGCCCGGGGTGATGATGATGCGTTGTCCGCCGGTCATCGAGGCGAGCACGTCGAGAGCCATTGCCGAGCCGGTGGGGTTGGAGTTGAACGCATCGTCGATGATGGTGATTCCGCCGGGGGTGCGCTTGAGGTTGAGACGGTGTTCCACCTGCTCTATGTGGTCAACCGCTATGCGTATCTTCTCGTCGGGCACTCCGAGATGGCGCGCCGTCACCACGGCAGCCATGAGATTGGAGATATTGCATTCGCCCACAAGATGGGTGTGGAGGCGCATCTCCCAGTCGGGCCCCGCGATGGTAAACGAGGTGCCGCGCGAGTCGTAGGTGATGTCGCGGGCCGTGACGGTTGCTCCGGCAGTGTCGCGGATGGCATAGCGCACCACCTCCACATTATCCACCGGGCGGTTGGCGGCGAAGGGAAAGTCGTCGTTGACCACCGCCAGCCCATCGGCCGGGAGCGCGTCGATCAGCTCAAACTTGGTGCGCTGCACGTTTTCGATTGTCTTGAACGACTCCAGATGCTGCTCGCCCACTGCGGTGACGATGCCTATCGAGGGGTTGACAATGTCGCATATCTCCTTGATGTCGCCTATGTTTTTTGCTCCCATCTCCACGATAAACACTTCATTGTAGGGTTTGAGATGTTCTCTGACAGTGCGCACAACTCCGAGGGGGGTGTTGAAGCTGCCCGGGGTCATGAGGGTGTCGAAGCTCTCCGACAGGATGCGCTGCAGATAGTGCTTGGTCGAGGTCTTGCCGTAGCTGCCGGTGATGCCTATGATCTTGAGGTCGGGCATGGAGCGGAGTATGCGGCGCGCATCGTCGGTAAAACGGCGGTTGATGCGCTTCTCCACCGGAGCGAGGAGTGCGAGGGCTGCGAGTGTCACCATATGCGAGGCGCAGTAGAGTCCCGTCACGGCCACAGTGGCCGCAAAGAGGCGGTCGAGCGCCCCGCTATTGCCAAATATCAGCACCGCAGCGGCTATCAATGCTGCCGACAGGGCGGCCATGACGCCGTAGAGGCGCTTCACGCGCGCTGTCCACACCAGCGGCTTCTTATACTTCACCCTCGACAGAGCCACCACATTGAGCAACCCGAAGAGCATCATCATCGCCATGCTCCAGTCGGTGGTCGACCATGTCACCATCGCCACAAGAAACACAGCCATGCCCACAAGGCGCGTCACCGAGGTCGAGTCGGCACTCTGCCTGAGCCAACGGCGGTAGCGCTCGCTGCGGTAGGAGTTTTGCTGGAGCATCATCAGACACCGCTGATACTCCTTGGCGGTGTTGGCGGTGGCTATGAGGGCGCATGCCCAGAAGGCGATCAGTATAAGCATAGGTGAGTGTGGGGGAGTGGGTGGGGGATTTATTTTGATGAGAGAAACGATGAAAGCACTGCTGCAAAGCGGGCGGGGGAGTCGAGGAAGCTGTAATGTCCTGCTCCGGGCATGATCACGAGTCCCGAGTCGGGGATGAGCCGCTCCATGATGTGGGCGTCGCGCAGCGGGGTAGCGGTGTCGGTCTCGCCCCACATAAGCAGCGTCGGGGCCTTGATCGAGGGCATGAAGCGGCACAGGTCGTCGTTGACACTCACGCTCATGGTGGCGCGCATCACCGGCGATGCGGCGCGATAGTCGGCGCTGCCGCGGCGTGCGCGCTCGCGCTCAATCCGCTCCTCGGCGCGGCGGCGCCCCAGAGTGAGCCGGAGCATCCACTTCCATGCTTTAAACGAGTACACTTTGATATAATAGGAGAGGTGGCGGCGGGGCTTGACGCCGGCGGCGTCGATGAGCACCACGCGGTCTACCTCGTCGGCCCACATCGACGCATAGACTATCGCCACGCGGCCACCGTAGGAATGGCCCGCAAGAGCCGGCTTTTCCAGCCCGAGCCGCTCCACAAATGAGCGAAGCATCAGAGCGTAGCGCTCGGGAGTCCACGGCTCGGCAGGCTCGTCGGATTGGCCGAAGCCGGGCAGGTCGAGCGAGTAGACGGTATGGGTGGCCGACGCTGTGGCCGCAACCGATGCCACGGTGGTGTGGTCGCACCCCCAGCCGTGCATCAGGATCAGTGGGCGGCCCTTGCCGCTGGTCTCGTAGGCTACCTTGAGCCCGTCGATAGTTATGGTGTCGAGCATAGTCGATGTGAGGTTGTTCCGTGCAGGTTGAAATAAAGCAGGTATCGGGCCATGATAGCTGCGCTTGGAGCCATCATTGCCTGTCAACCCGGCAAAGTTACAACTAAAATGCCATCCCCGCGCAATAAATTGCCCTAAAACTTGCGCCGTCGAGCCGCTCCATCTATCTGATTAGAGGGGCTGACACTGACACTGCGGGATGGAATGCCCTTCTTTAACCATATTTAACATCCGGGGCGGCATGATTGGTTAAATTATATTTATCTTTGCAAACAAATGTGTGCCTATCTTAAGTCAATGCCATTGACATCCATTATTTTAGACCATTTACGACGTCCTGCAGGGTAGCCCGCTATCCCGCAAGATGCTGACCACCTTAGATAAACCATTATTAACTATCAATTTATTGCTACGATGTCTAAATCACAGAAGACATGGCCTATGCTGCTCGTAGCGGGTATGCTCGCCGCGAGCGCCCCTTATGCAGTATCTGCCAATGCGGAACATTCAGCTCCGCAAGCCGCGCAGCAAGCCGACGGTACCTGTACGGGTACCGTGATCGATTCGACGGGAGAACCCCTTATGGGCGTCACCGTACGAGTGGAAGGTACCTCGATTGCCGGCGCTACCAATCTTGACGGTGAGTTTTCGCTCCGCGGAGTGAAGAAAGGCGCCAAGATTACCTTCAACTACATCGGCATGAAGCCCAAGACCTTGACATGGGATGGAACGCCGATTAATCTTACCATGGAAGATGACTCCAACGTTCTCGACGAGGTTGTTGTTATGGGTTACGGTGTCGCTCAGAAGCGCTCCAAAGTGACCAACTCAATCGCAAAGGTGAGCAAGGAGACTCTTACTGTCGGTGCCAACTCTAACCCCGCTCAGGCTCTCGCAGGTGCAGTGTCGGGTGTGAAGGTAACGGTTAATTCGGGTGATCCTTCAGCTACTCCGGCAATTACTGTCCGTGGTGGTACAAACTGGGATGGCAACAATAATAATCCTCTCGTGGTAGTCGACGGTCAGATCCGTTCGAGCTTGGCCGACATCAACCCCAACGACATTGAGTCGATGGAAATTCTTAAGGATGCCGGTGCTACCGCTCTTTATGGTGCACGTGCTGCCAACGGCGTTGTGCTCATCACAACAAAGTCGGGTAAGGAAGGTACAGGTCGTGTAACACTCTCTGCCAAATATGGTGTCACCAACTACACCAATGGTTACGATTGGGCAGATGCCGCTACATATCTCCAGTATAGCCGTACCGCAACCTACAATACTGCAAACCCAGATGCCGAAGGCACATGGCTTCATAACTTCTTCGGCAACCTCAATAATGGTAGCCAGCCTTATTCGTTGGGTAATACTAAGCTTTCAAAGACCTCCCTTTGGAATATCCTTACATTGACCGACGAAAACAAGTATCTTCTTGACTACGGATGGCAGACAATGCCCGACCCCTTGAACGGTGTGCTCGGCACTAACAATACCATTCTCTTCAAGGATACTGATGTTCTTGATTATGTGAAGCAGCACAATACAGCCACTCAGGACTACAACCTGACATTCTCGGGCGGTAATGACCGTGGCAACTATTATGCTTCGCTCGGCTACTATAAATCAGACGGTGCTCTTCCCGACACTTTCTACGAGCGCTATAACTTCTCGTTCACCGGTGGTTACAAGATCGCCAAGTGGCTGCAGGCAAATTCGGTGTTCAACTTCACCCGCGCCAATTGGAACAACGAGGCAGGCGCAATGACCACCGCTCTGGTGTTCGGCCGTATCGCTTCGTTCCCTGCTACCGCACGTTTCCAGGATGAAGAAGGCAACGAGACTTACCAGTTGCAGCTTTCGGGCACAAGTGCCAACCTCCACTATCAGCCCGAAAAGTTCATCCGTGAAAATGAGAGCGACAAGTTCCAGATGACACAGAGCCTCACGGCTACAATCATCCCCGGACTTACCCTCAAGGGAACTATGAGCTGGTTCTATCACCATGAGATGTACCAGTCGTTCAATAAGGATTTCCAGTCAAACATCAACGGCAGCATGAATAAAGAGCGCAGCACCAGCGCACGTGCTTTCCGTTACTTTGACCAGACCTATAACCTTGTAGCAAACTTCAACCGTACCTTCAACGAAAAGCATACTGTTAATGCAATGGCCGGTGTCGAGTACTACAAGCGTCAATACAAAAACCTTCAGGGTTCAGGTTCAAAGGCAGTTACCGACGAATTCGGTAACCTGCAGTACACCTTCAATGGCACACAGAGCCCCTATGCAGGTTCGACCCGCAGCATGGCCACAAACTATGCCAATGAAGCTATCCTCTCGTATTTTGCCCGCGCTGAATATGACTACGATGACAAGTATCTCATCGCAGCCACCCTCCGTCAGGATGGATATTCACGTCTTCAGGACAATCGCTGGGGTACATTCCCCGGTGTATCTGCCGGCTGGGTATTCTCAAAGGAGAATTTCTGGGCCAATAATGAAGCCCTCAACTTTATCAACTATGCCAAACTCCGTGCATCTTACGGTCTGAATGGTATTGTAAACGGTAACGTGATCGGCTACTACACCCTCTTGGGTGCTTACTCCGCTTATCAATACGGCGGCAATCAGGGTTACAGACTCTCCACTCTCCCCAACCTCGGTCTGAGATGGGAGCGCACCCGCACATTTGACGTCGGCCTGACTTTCGGTTTCCTCCAGAACCGTTTCAACCTTGATATCGCATACTACAACCGTCTGACCATGGATAAGTATGCAAGCAAGGCTCTTCCCGCAACAACCGGTTGGACAAGCATTACAACCAACAATGGTTCGTTCCGCAACCAGGGTGTCGAAATTGACATCAACGCCACCCTCCTCCGCACCCGCGACTTCTCATGGACCCTCGGTGCCAACCTGACCTACAACAAGAATATTGTTGTTGATCTGCCTTATCTTGAAGGTGTGGCCAATAACCGTCAGGGTGGTACAGAAGTGTACACCGGCAACGGCAATGAGACAACCTTTATCGGTGGTCTGCAGGAAGGTCAGGAGCCTATGCACATGATCGGTTATAAGAACGCAGGTATCCTCCGTTCGGAAGCCGATGTAGCCGCTCTCGGTGACTATATCGACGTTTCCCGTTCGGCACTCTCTTCGGTTGCTATCTATGCTAACCCCGAAGGCCTGGAACGTCTCCGTCGTGAATATCCCAACCTCGTAGGTACTGCTGTCAAGCTGCAGCCCGGTGATGCCGTTTGGCGCGACCGCAACGGTGACAACATGATTGACCAGTTTGACCAGTATGACCTCGGTAACCGTCTTCCTCACTGGACCGGTGGTTTCAACACCACAGTTTCGTGGAAAGGTCTGTCGCTCTACGCTCGCTTCGACATGGGCTTCGACTTCACAGTTTATGACGGCGCTCTCTCATGGTGGATGGGCGGTGGCCAGGGTACTTACAGCTATCCCACTCAGATCAAAGATACCTGGACTCCCGAGAATCCCAATGCAAAATATCCCCGTTATGTCATAGCCTCGAACATGGGTACCAACTCATGGAGCCGTGTCAACGACATCTGCGGACAGAGCGGTGCTTACCTTGCATGCCGTGAGCTCTCTCTCAGCTATCAGCTCCCCCAGTCAATCTGCGAGAAATTCCGTAGTCAGGGTCTGACCCTCAGCGTTACCGGACAGAACCTCGGCTATATCAAGAAGACCACTCTTCCTCTTCCTGATGCAACAGCCGTGGTCGGTGGTACATCCGACCGTGCCGGTACATACAACCTTCCCCGCACATTCCTGTTCGGCCTTAATGTATCGTTCTAAACACACTTACGCGAACTAACACAATGAATAAAATATCTAAATACATAGCCCCGCTGGTGGTGGCAGGTGTTGGCCTCTCAGTCACTTCGTGTGATCTGGACATGTCAAACCCTGACGCTTTCGACGCCAACGGCTTCTGGACTTCTCAAACTCAGTTTGAGGGTAACATTACTGCCATGATGCAGTATTGGCGTGGGACTTATGACAATCAGGTCATGTTCCAGACAGGTGAATACCGCACCGATATCTACTGGACCGTCGAAGGTATTGACGGCTCAGGTCTCCGCGACCTCGATCCTCCCCGTAACGCTATCGACGCATCACACCCTCAGCTCACCAACTTCGGCAACTGGTATAAGCTCATCTCCGAGTGCAACACCTATCTTTACTACGACGAGCAGCGTGGCGACATCATCGATCCCACCGCCCGTGAGTATCTTCTCGGTATGGTCTATGGCATGAGAGCGTATGCTTTCTTCCAGGTTCACAAGATCTATGGCACCGGTCCTCTCCGCACAACAGCAGATGTGGTGCTGGGCAACTATGACGACAACACCCTCAAGATGCCCCGTTGTGAGGCCGAAGATCTTCTCAACCAGATCAAGAGCGACGTTCAGGCTTCAATCAGCCACTTCAATGCCGGTAGCGGTTACTCCAATGGTGTGTTCAACGCCAACAAGGGTGTTTACTACTGGAATAAGGCGGCTTCGGAAATGCTTGCAGGCGAGGTTTACATGTGGAGCGGTAAAGTTTCTACCGGCAACCATACAGCTAATCCTGCTGATGTGACTACCGCTAAGAGCTACTTCCAGAATGTAATCAACAACTACAGCTATAGCCTCTGCACTTCGTTTGATCAGGCTATCAATAGCAAGGACAACAATCCCGAGCGCATCTTCTCTACCTTCTACTCGGTAACAGAAGCCACCAACAACTGGTATAACTACTGCATGTACGACATCATCACCGGTCAGACTCCTAAGGGTGTGTTCTGGAATGCAGTGGAACAGGATGGTACTACATGGTCGAACAACGCAAGCCGCTCAACTATGTATTACAATCCCGCCAACGGCACCGAAGTTCAGACAGACTTCTTCAAGACCCGCATGAACGGCCAGCAGCATCAGGCCATCCGCAACACCTACTTCTATCAGTTTGATCGCGAGGATGAGCGTATCTATCAGCTGCAGCCCATGTATCTCCCCACCGATGAGGAGCTTGAAAACAATGTCCGTTACATCGAAAACTTCGATCCCGAAAAGTACCATCTCGGTGGCTGCTACATTTGGAAGTATCATGGCCTGATGGGTAACGCCGGTGTAATGGTTGGTGCCAACGACATGATGTATTATCGTCTGGCTCTCGCTTACTACTATATGGCTGAGATTGCCAACTTTGAAGGCAACAACGCCGACGTTGAATACTACCTGAATGCTGTTCGTCAGCGTGCATACGGTGACAACTGGGATGCCTCCAAGCATGCCTACAAGGCTGGCTCATTCCTCGAAAACGAGGTCGCTATTCTTCAGGACAAGGCCAAGGAATTCCTTCAGGAAGGTCAGCACTGGTGGGACCTCCGTCGTATGACCGCAGTAAAGGGTGGCAGCGATGCCGATCACCTGATCTTCCGTCCCGAGGGTTGTATTGGTTATGGTCTCGACTTTGACGCTCATCCTATGTGGAATGAGGTTTCGGCCAACCAGATCTCAGCTGCTGCCAACCGCGCTCTGCTCGAGAATAACACTCCTCTCCTTGACTACGCCACTCAGAAGCACCTCGTGCTTTGGCCTCTCGACAAGAGCCTTCTTGACGACGACAATGTTCTGGAGCAGACTCCCGGATATTGATAAGATACGACCAGCAGAAACCTGCTGACACGCAATGACAGGCGCCGCGCCCCATCAGGGACGCGGCGCTTTCTTGTCGGAGTGGTACCGATATTCAGGAGCGGGGGGGGACGCGTGGGGGGAGAGTCTATACGGCCAGTCACCACGCCGCCTAATGGCGATTGAAAATCGAAGCGGCACACAAACTCAGGAGAAAAATGTCGGTCTATGTCTTGTATGGTGTCAAAGATGGTAAATTGCTAAATATCATTGATATAATCAAACGAATCGGCGACTTTTTCAGGCTGCCGATGCAATTTTTAGAGTGTTCCTTACCCTGGACTCGCGATATTTGATATGAGTGTATAGGGGCAGGATGATGAGATCCAAATGTTTTTTATCGCTGTTTAGAAAGCTGGATGGTTATTTGAAGGTGATTATGGCAAGAACCGGATTGGATTCCGGATCCATCTGTTCTGCAATTTCTTTAAGGTTACCACTTAAATATCCTTTTTTGGGCAGTCATGGCAAAGGTATGGCCTCCAGATGAGAATGGCAAAGATATTCATATGACTTACAGCACGTTTTGACGGCCTTTGTGGCTCGATCGTGGTCACTTGATCTATATATCATAGTCTTTTGTTGACATGGGGATTTGACCCCGCCAAGCATGAGTGTGAAAAATGATTAGATAATATAAGATTTCATTCTGTCAAACTCCAGTTTTCCGGCTTCTTTGATTGGGTTGTCCAAATCCAAATAAAATTACGACAGCAATTCTGAATTTCATCTTTGCAATTTCAAATTATCAAAATAATAATACTACCTTTGCAACGATTAGATAATCATTATTCATGGCAACCATACAGATACAAAATATCGGTCCAATCGTTGACACTGGAGTGATCGAACTCCGTGCTATCAACCTTTTCATAGGCAAACAAAGCAGTGGCAAGAGCACTCTGCTCAAAATTTTGTGTTTCTGCCGGTGGATCGATAAGCAGGTAGCCATCGGAAGCCGTAAAAAGGATAAAAGCGCATCATACGTCTATAGCCATTACTCACGGTTCATTAAGGAACTGATGCACTTCTATCGGTTCAACGAGAGTTTTTTCACGGCTCAAAGCCAGATACACTACAACGGCGATGCGGTGGAGATAACTTTTAAAGGCGACACCAAAAACAACGCTCAGATCGCAGCGAAAGCCAAGGGGGATAAGTATAATAGCAAGCTGTGCTTTATCCCTTCTGAACGCAATCTGCTGTCGGCGATTAAGAACATTCAGGACGGTTATCGGTCGAGCGACATGGACATGTTGTTCAACTTTGTGTTTGAATGGAGTGAATTTCGCGAAAAATTCACACCCGACAACCGCCTGCGGCTGACTGTCGCGCCCGACATGGAGTATTACTATGACAAGGAATCTGGCGAACAGATTATAATACACAAGAATAACCGGCAAGTACCACCATTCTCGCCATTCTACGCATCAAGCGGCGTACAGTCGGCACTCCCGCTTGAGGTTTTGTTGCGCAGCCTTGTCAACACCATAGGCCAAAATGCCAAGTTGAGCCAATCGGATCTTACGCAGATAGTAGCCCGATTACTCCGCGATGGTGCCACAGTAGAGCAAGTGCAGCGCGCAATTGAGGCCGGACATGAAGAAAGCCGAAAATTGCTTACATATCAGGGCATCCAGCTCTTTATTGAAGAGCCGGAACAGAATCTTTTTCCCGAGTCGCAGGCTGCGATCATCAACAGCATTGTACGAGCGGTCAAGGAGGCTGAAAGCAAGAGTGCGCATCATCGCAACATGGTTGTGATGACCACACACAGCCCCTACGTGCTATCGTCGTTAAATGTGCTTATGGCCGCCTCAGAAGCCTACCCGATAGACCCCGACGCCACCCAACAAATTGTTGACAAGGATCTGATATTGCCCCTTGGTGAAATCAAGGCGTACAGCATTGACGATGATGGCTATGTAAGAAGCATTGTGGATGACGACCTGTATATGGTCGATGGTACTTTCCTTGACAGTGCGTCAGATGCTGTTGAAAATAAGCTTTCACTCCTCAACGATATAATCTGCAACGGCCATGCCTGACATTTATGAAAAACTGGTAAGGCAAGGCTATGCTCCCCACCACACCTTGACCGGGCGTAAGGATATGTCGGTAAAGGAGAATAGAACAGAATATCGCCTACAGCTCGACAAGCGCAGACCTACTGCAAGTTATCAGGTCGATGGCAAGATTATCACCTCAGGAAACAAGTGTGACTATCTGATGCTTGTGTGCCATGACGAGCCGCAAAATCAATGGACTGAAGTGTTTGTGGAGCTTAAAGGCAGCGATGTGGAACACGCGATAACGCAACTCGAAGCTACCATTGGAGCCGACATACTGAAGCACAAATGTGTCAACCGGCGATTGGCACGTATCGTGGCTCTGTCCTTTCCTTCCCACAAATCCAATCCGGCGCTTGAAAAGGCCAAAAGACGCTTCAGGGCATATAGCTGCGATTTAAAAACTATAAAGACAAAACAACCTGACAATATTTAGCCGCAACAGAAACCCGGCGCTACTATTCTACGCTCAAGTTTATCATTCTCCATTTGTCGTAAATTCATATCGTTCACAGCAATGAAAACTGACAATAGTGATTATCTGCGTTATGGGATGCTTATTCCATTAGCTTGCTGCTTGCCTCATTCGTGACGGGTTGCTTGTCTTATTCCAATGCAAAACAAATCATCGCGGAAGATTTGAACGATGCGATGCTTGCGCTGGCTAATGAGAACAGCGGGTTGTGGACCCGGCAGGATACCATCGCTGCATTACGTCAGATGCACGAAACCACTCATAAGCCTATTATATATCAGGCGTCGGATGTCAATTTCAGGAACTCCGCTTTGAAAGATGAGGCATATTTTACCCTATCGTTGATTGATAAGAAAAATGCCTTGCCTGAAATCCAGGGAGACAGAATTCATGCGTGGCATGCGGCAAGCCGGTTTGCCTCCGACACCATCATGCTCATACCTGAATGTGCTCCGGATGGTGTTGCCGTACAGCTGCAAGGCTTTGTCCACTGCTCCATGGCATCAGTGTTTGCTGCTTCCGACCAGACATTGCCCGGTGTTCTTCTCTCGTTATCCATTCTCTCGACTGCGGCCATGTTTGTATGGCGAAGAAAAGAAAACGGACTCGCTGCGGTAAGCGCCGAAGCCAATCCTCTTGACGGCGTAAAACTCACACCGATGCAACGGCAGTTTGCTCAGATGCTCCTTGACGCTCCCGGAATGAGGGTAGACAAAGCAACCCTTTGCTCAACCCTTTGGGGCAATAAAAGTAATGCAGAGGAGTCGCTCTACACACTCGTCAGACGCACCAAAACTGCTCTTGCCGCGGCCAACATAGAGATTATCTGCAACCGTGGCGACTCTTATGAGCTGCGCATAAGTGGCTGACTCATTGCGCTGTCAGTGTTTGTCAGACAAATGTCAGACAATTTTCATGGCTTGATTGCTACTTTTTCACTTGCTTTGCGGTCAGAAACGACCTTCGGCTGCGAACGGCTCCGCGATCGACTTCCGCTTCGTTTTGACCACGAGCTGAAGGTTGCAGAAAATTCGCATAAGCATGAAAAAGTTACTTTTAGCTCTATTGTCGGCATTGCCTTTTATGGCATACGCCCAACAGGAAGTCACTACCGACTCCATTTCCAACACTCTCGATGAAGTGGTGGTTACTGCCGACGCGCAGATTGAAACCGCCAGAAAAGTCATACTCCGGCCTACTAAACTGGAGAAGAAACACAGCACCAACGGCTACTCGCTGCTGGAGAATATGAATCTGCCGGATTTCCATGTCGACGCTTCGGCAAAGACCATTTCAACAATAGCCGATCGTGATGTAATAATACTGATCAATGGTGTTGAGGCAGATCCCGACGAACTCGCCACTCTCGCCGCCTCCGAGATTGTGCAGATTGACTACCGGCGCAACCCCGGTGGCCGCTATGTCGGGAGTGGCGCGGTAATGAATTTCATCACTGTGCAATATGATTATGGCGGCAATGTCTATCTCTCGGCCAATGAGGGGTTGGCTCGTCAATACGGCAATTATACCGGCATGGTAAACTATAAGAAAAACGCACTCACACTGACCCTCACAGCAAATGGCAAGTGGGATCAGCTATCCCAGTTGAATAGAGCCGAAAACGTGTTTATGCTCAATGACGGCGTTTTGAACCAAAACGTTGTGCCAATCGAGGGGAAGACCCATACAAATTCGCAATACGTCAATGTCAAGTTGGCACACGCCACACAAAACCACTCTTTTGATATCTCGCTCGCATTGACCCGGAGCGCGACCCCTAAAAATCACTTGAAGGACAATATCACTTACAACGGCCTATATGATTTCACTTCAACAGCCACCCGAAATAGCAAGGAGCATGGTCTGTCGCCTGTTCTGAAAATGCACTACAATCTGTATCTTACCGGCGGCCACACCCTTATGGCCATAGTGACTGCGCGTCACGGCCACACAAATTTCAGAAGCAACTATCTGGAAACCAATATCGATGAGATTCAGAACAACACCAAGGAGGATAATGTGTTGGCAAGCGTAACCCTCGGGTATTTCAAACAGTTTGCAAGTGGCCTCAGCCTCGGCACAACGGTGGATGAATATTACAATTATTACCGCGATATATATTCGGGTGGCTTCACAAACAAGCAGATATTGAAGAACAACCACGCAATGGCAATGCTTCACCTGAATCAGAACCTGCCCTTTGGATTGTCCTACTATCTGTCGGGAGGCATCACCGATCTGTATTCTACCATCGGAGACCATAACGACAACCAATTTGCGCCAATGGCTTACTATGGCGCCACCTATGCTGTCAATAATAAGCACTCATTTTCCGTGACAGGATTTTATTCCCACAGTATTTATCCCCCTTCCTACAAGAACGGGACGGTTATACGCACATCATTTTTTGAGACAACCTTAGGCAACCCGGATCTTGGGCAAGTTAAGTCATTTGAAAATACTATCAGTTACAATGGAAGCATCGGACATATCGGATTCTCTTTCACCTACGATTTTCTTAAGGCTTATAACAACACCTCCAACCGATACTTCGCCGAAGATAACATCATGTATCATCAGCTTGTCAACGACGGAAACTTCTATTACAACAAGCTTGTCGGGGGCGTTTCAACAAATCTGATAGATAATAAGCTGAGATTGAATGGCAGTGCCATATTCAGCATGAACTGCTTCGATTCGGAATACCGTCCTGCAAAAAGCAACGATTGGCGCATCTATTTCAATGCCTCCTATCTGTTTGGTGACTGGCAGGTGAGAGGATCATACGCTCTTCCCTACAAGGTCCTTGGTATTGAGGGTACAAAAGTCAGCTATCCGGCTCAGTATGGGCTCTCCTTGAATTGGCAGCATGGCAACTGGGCTGCCGAGTGTAGGGTCGAAAACTTCCTTGACCGCAGAATGGCAATCCGGACAAATGCTGATTATCAGGCCTATCGATCTGTTTCGGAATCACTGACCGACTTGAAAGGCAGGAATATCAGCTTATCCGTCACTTACACTCTGCCTTACGGCAAAAAGACAGATAGAGACCGCGTAGAAACCGAGTCAACAATCAACTCGGCAATCCTCCGTCCGTTCTGAACTGAAGGACTGATATCCTGACAATAGCCGGGGGCTCCAACCACACTGCTGGAGCCCCCGACTATTGTCTATGGGTACTGATGTCGGTGCTGATCAGATCTTGATGATGATGGAGCGTCGGTAGAGGGGGTAGCCGATGAGCCAGTTTAGGCCCACGAAGCTGAGCGAGTAGGCCAGTGACGCTACGGTGGGGTCGTGGAGGAGGCCCACGAAAAATTGATATGGGGCATCGCCGGCGGTTACGGCAAGCACAAGAGCAATGACGTCGCTCAATACGTAGAGAAAGAGTGGATTGATGCCAAACACGTCGAACGGACGGCTCCAGCCTCCCGAGCCTTTAACGTCGATCACCCATATCAGCAGAGCAAGCATAGCCGAGGCCATGCCGCAGGTGGTGAGCACAAAGGTGGGGCTCCATATGTTTTTGTTGATGGGGAGTCCGTAGCTCAACATGAGTCCGGCAAACATCATTGCTGTTCCGGCTACAAAGAGGTTGAGCATCCTGAGGCGGAGATCTTTGGTGGAGAGAATCATTCGCCCGGCAAGAAAGCCGATCAGAGTGTGGGCTATCGACGGGAGGGTGCTGAGAAGCCCTTCGGGATCGAAGGCGAGCCGCTGACCGAAAGCATGCTGGTGATACATATGGTTTTCGCCGAAAAGGGCGCGGTCGATCACTCCTATTATATTATCGTCGGTAAATTCAAGGCCGTGGCATAGGAGCAGGATAGCTGAATAGGCAGCCAGCGCCACAATGATGAAGGCCCGGATCACACGCCGCGAGCACAGCGCTCCGATAATAGCGGCGAAGAAATAGCACAGGGCCAGGCGCTGGAGCACTCCGAGGATGCGGATGTGGGAGCAGTCGAGGGCGGCTCCGAGGCCACCGGTGAGCCATGGCCCATCGGCCGTCGTTCCCCAGCAGAATGCTGCGATGCGGTCGATGATCATCCCTATGAGGAATATCACCACAGTGCGGCGCAGAATCTTGGCGGCAAGGGGCCTGCTGAGAGTGAAGTTGTAGCGCCGGAGCGACATTGCAGTCGAGATGCCCATTATAAACATGAAAAACGGGAAAACGAGATCGGTGGGTGTGAGGCCGTGCCACTCGGCGTGGCGAAGCGGAGCAAACACATGGCTCCATGATCCGGGATTGTTGACGAGAATCATGGCCGCCACGGTGATGCCGCGCATCACGTCGAGCGCCCTCATGCGATGGTTGTCTGTAGCTGTCATACTTTTTTCCAAAGGGGTGAGGCAGAAGGAAGGGGAATCATTCGCGGTAGTACACACGCTTCACTCGCTCGCTCACCGAAGTGAGTATCTCGTAGGGTATGGTGTCGAGGATAGAAGCAAGTTCATCGGCCGGCAGATTGGGCCCGAAGATCTCCACGCGATCGCCGGGCCGACATTCCGGGAGATCGGTGACATCGATCATGCAGCTGTCCATGCAGATGTTGCCAATGGTTGGGCAGCGGCGACCGCGGATCATCACGCTCATGGCCCCACGGCCGAAGTGGCGCGAGAGGCCGTCGGCATATCCCACCGGGAGTGTGGCGATGCGGCTCGGGCGGTGGCACACACCATAGCGGCCATAGCCAATGGTTGTCCCCTCGGGCCATTCGTGGACCGCTATGACGGAGGTGTAGAGGGCGCTCACGGGGCGCAGGCCGTCCTGACTGCCATCGTCCATGGTGCGGATGCCATAAAGGCCTATGCCAAGACGCACAAGGTCGTACTGATGGTCGGGGAAGCGCACTATGCCGGTGGAGTTGAGGATGTGGCGGCGTATGACAAATTCGGGGAACAGAGCGCGCAGCTTTTCGGATGCGGCGTCGAAATAGTCAAACTGCCGGTGGGTATAATCGTCTTCCGTGGGATAGTCGGCCACGGCCAGATGTGAGAACACGGTCGATGGCCGTAGCAACCCTATGTTTTCGGGGGCATGGAGTATGGCCGACAGACGGTCGAGATCGTCGATGCGGAATCCAAGCCGGTGCATACCGCTGTCGATCTTGATGTGGATCGGGAAGTCGTGCTCGCCACACCTGCGTGCAGCATCAAGGATGTCGGCCAGCAGGTCGAAGGAATAGACTTCCGGTTCGAGCCTATGGGCAAACATGGTGCGGTAGTTGGCCACCTTGGGGTTCATCACCATCACGGGCATGGTTATGCCGGCATTGCGCAGGGCCACACCCTCATCGACCACCGCCACGGCCACATAGGCCGCGCCACGGGTCTGGAGGGTCTTGGCTATCTCAAATGCTCCTGCTCCGTAGCCTGAAGCCTTGACCATGCACACAATGCCGGTCGAAGGCTTGAGCTTGGAGCGGAACCAATTGTAGTTGTCGGTCACGGCATCGAGATTGACTTCGAGCACCGTCTCGTGCTGGCGTGCTTCAAGATAGTCGGCTATATGCTCGAATCCAAATCTCGAAGCGCCCTTCACAAGTATGAGCTGCGAGGTGAAATCAGAGGCCTTGACCGAAGCGAGGAAAGCATCGGTAGAAGGGAAAAACGACGCTTTATCGCTCCAGGAGGCGAATGCCGCACCGGCTCCCGAGATTTCGGGCCGATGCCAACCACCCGGTCGATATCCTTGCGGCGCAGCAGGTCGGCCACGGCGCTGTAGAGAGCCGATGGCGACACCCGGCGCGAATCACACACAAGGTCGGACAGAATGACGGTGGAGGTGCGTCCTGAAGTGCGACGGCGGGCCATGAAGTCGAGAGCGGAGGGGAGCGACCCGAAGTCGGATGTGAATGAGTCGAGAATGAGCAGGGAGTCGCCGATTCCCTCCATGACGTCGAGACGCGTGCCCACCGGGGTGAGGGCGGCCATTATGGCGGCTATGTCGCGGCTGTTGTAGCCCATATATATAAGGAGGGCAAGGCATGATAGAGAGTTGTCGATGTCGCGGCGCTCGGTAAAATGGCACAGTGACCACCGCGCTGTCTATTCCCGGGGCGGTATAGCCGACAGTAGTTGACCGGAGCACCGGGTTGACGGTTTTCGTCGGTGACAGTAAGGTAAGCACCGGCGTCGTGGTTGCGGCTCCATGAAATGATTTTGCCTGAAAACCCGGAAGCTGCGGCCGAAGCGGCCACATCGGGGTCGTCGGCCGGAATAATTATGGCCTCGGACGATTGGAATAGACGCATTTTCTCGTCGGTCTTCTCGCGGCGCGATGAAAATCCGGCTGAGTGATCGTCGTCGATGCAGGTAAGTATTCCTATAGTGGGGCGGATCATTGCGGCCAGAGGATCCATCTCCCCGCTGCGTGAAATGCCGGCTTCGATGACGGCCAGGTCGGAGTCGGCGTTGATTTCCCAAAGCGACAGAGGTACACCGATGCGTGAGTTGAAGCTACGGGCGAGCGTGCTATGCTATGGGTGTGCCCGAGGAGCTGGAATAGGAGCTCCTTGACGGTGGTTTTGCCGCGCGAGCCTGTTATGGCAATTACAGGGATGGAGCCGTGGCGGTCGCGGTTGGTGGTGCTGAGCATCTGGAGAGCCTTCAGAGGATCGTCCACTACGATAAATGAAGCTCCTGGGTAAGACCCTCCGGGCATCGCCGATACAACAAAGGCTCTCACACCGCTCCGGTAAAGCTGATCGATGTAGCGGTGTCCGTCGCCGCTTTCGGTGGTTATGGCAAAAAAGAGAGTCGACTCGGGATATGTGAGCGATCGGCTGTCGGTGAGCAGATGTGATATGCTGAAGGAGGGATCGGATATTTCGGTTGATGAGGTGACCGGATTCAGGATAGTGGCTATTTCGCCAATGGAATATAAGGCCATTTTATAATTGGTGGGTGAATAGTTGACGGTGGGCGAGCCGGCGCGACCGGGCCAGACCTTCCTTGGCCAAGCGGCGGGTGTCGTTGTCGGTATAGGCTTCTTCAAATAGATGATACACGTAGTCGGCAGCTTGTTCGGTAGGGTGGGTCATGTCAGGGGTATAGAACCGATAGTCGCGCAAATCGTCGGTGACAGCCTCGAATGCGGGAAAATAGATGGCTCGTCCTGACAGGGTGGCTGCATGGGCGGCGAGGCGCAGGGTGGCTTTTGAGAGGAGTTGCCGTCGAGGCCGTCGGCAAGGTGTCGTATGGGGCTAACGGTGACAATGAAGTCAGCGCCGGGCGCTGCGGCAAGTAAGGTGGCTATGGTGGCGTCGAGGGCCGAAATGGCTTCGTCGAGCGATAGGAGGTGGCGGTTGAAGTGCCGGGCAGGTAGC
>PDYJ01003130.1_pt1 | contig 29675 bp, 25 predicted proteins | sample 1430841 | NCBI WGS metagenome assembly PDYJ01 (sample SAMN07237672, study PRJNA390542) | Gut metagenome, whole genome shotgun sequencing project. | isolation source: fecal pellets | host: Mus musculus | place: USA: New York, NY | collected 2016-10 | reverse complement strand
CGGATGTATTGATGATTTTAACTTTAACCACTGAAACATGCAAAGGCATTTTTCCGACTCCGACTACTGTAAGGATATTATACCTGAATTTTTTAAAACACGCTACTTTTACGCTACAAAGACGGTAAATTTTTTGCAGAGGAACCCAGAGCGCGTCTGGTCTCATCTGCAAAAATAGGTGTCAAACTCGGGAAAAAGCAAAATTTTGCCCGATGATGTCCCAGACTTCTTAAGAAGCCTGAGTGTGATAGATGTCACAAGCCGGAAATCAGAAAACAATCAATTCTTTTATTGGTAAGGTTCCCATGGCTCGATAAGAGCCGTGGATTTTCCGGCATTAGCTCTCTGCTTGCAATTGTTTGTAGGTAGACGGAAGCCATGGCTTGAGGTCGTAATCTTCCAGTCCGTGCTTGAAGTCCAAGGAACCTATCTTCTTGGTTTTATCGTGTCCGTCTTTTAACGCTTCCGTCCAAGCCTTATCGAGGACGTGACCATAGACGCTCCGACAGTACTTTTTCAAATATTCCACTGGGGCTATGCCGTTGAGTTCGAGCGTCTTAAAGATAGAGTAGATGTCGCACATATCCACCGCATACTCAACCGATTGTTTATACCAAATGTTTTTCCTCAGAACTGTCACCGGCCTCAAGCGGCTTTCTACCAGATTAGAGTCAGCCGGTACTTTGAAGTCATCGATAAAGACCTTAAATTCATTGCGCAAATTCATATAGTAAGCGCATGCCGCTGAGTACAACCCGCCTCCGACTCCTTTCTTATATAAACCCGATTGAGTTTTTATACAGATTTTGTCGGCTTGAGGACATTATTTTGTCTACCGCCGTTAATAAAGAGTCCTGGCGCCTGCGGTATTCCTCCTGCTTCCTCTGCGAGACTTCCTTCGATATTGCCTCTTGCAGGTTATACAGCTTTGATAGTGCCTCAACACAGATAAGCACGCAGCTGCCCGGCTCAGCCTGTTGGACTCTTATCTTCATCTGCTTGAGCTTTTCTTTTTCACCGAGCGCTGATTGATGAAGTTCTTTTAAAAGACTGCTGCTTAACAGAGCACTGAGAAGTTTGCGCCGGTAGTGGATTAAACAGCTTTGATGCTTTCTTTCCCCGCCTAGTGCCTGAAGAACTTTCATAGGCGCTATAGCCATCGTTACTAAAGTATTGAACTGGAAGTCTGATGTGATTTGTGAGCTAATTGCTTGAGCGCTTCGGCTTGGTAAATACTTAAGGATAAATATTTGTTCAGGCGCTGAAGCTGCTGTTGTCAGAGCCAGAAGATAATTCTGTTTGCGCAGCTTAGACTCATTCATGCGCTCCTTGGCACACTTTCCTCTTCCCTGAGCTTCAAGCACCGGAAATACAGTTTCATCTGCGATAGTACATCGGCTTTCTTTAAAGAGGATTCATAAAGCAGAGCAAGAGGATGCAGGTAAAAGCGGGCTAAATCATGCAAGTTGTACGAGACGGTGTCATGGCCCAAGCAAAGCTTTTGCTGCAGCTCCTTAATCTGTCTGTGCAGCGGTTATTCCGCTGTAAAGTCCCATAGCTAGCTCAACTAGCATCGATGTACCGACTGTGCGTGCGCAGTTAACCGCGATGCTCTGCATCGACCGGGAGCCTGACATGTGCTTGTCCGCATTTGGACATACATAAACATCTTGCCGCTGAGAGAGCGCCTCAAGATTAATCCAGTTTCGGCAGTGTCTTTCTTTCTTATTGTTTCTACAAAGCTAGAGAGCTTTATCATCTCTTCCGTGCAGCCTTTACAGTGAGGAACTTTGTCGGAAGCAGGAACAACGGTGCGCTCCCTTACCTTTGGATTTACCTTTTGGCGCCCAAGGCTCGTTTCTTTTCTAAAGCGGCAATCGAAGCAGCAGGCTCATTGACGATGCTTTTAAATTCTCCGGCTAACGGAGTGTTTTCCGGCAACGATTTAACGATTGATCGACGATGCGTGTGCCTCTATCAGTTCTTTGCTGCCGTTAACCCACGAGCCTTTGTTTTCTTTGAGTTCTTTATCAACCTCAGCCCTGCCAATTTTTTCCGATCCTTTTCCCAGTAACGCTTGAAATTGACTCGAACTATTTCAGCCAGACTCTGAGCGATTCAAGCATATGGCTGATCTGCTGTTCAATGGCTAGCCCCATCCATTTATCTTCGGCAATCAGATATTTGTCGGCTAATAAGGCCACTCTTTTACAGTTTGTGAAATGCGTTGATGACAATTGTGGAGAGCCCGCGAAATCGCGCCTGTATTTCTTCTTTTTCTTTTTCCGTTTTAAGCACAAGCTCAATGAGTTCTTCTTGTGACAAATTTTTTGAGCTGCTTCTTGTTGAACACTTGCTCTCCGGTTGGAATGCCGAACACTGTTCAATTATGAAGCAACTGAAAGCAGATTAAAACCGGCCTTCGCAGTCCCCTCCAAAGCTCTCAAATACCATGGCTAAAAGCCTTGGTGATCAAGGTTTATAGGATGGATTTTTTTAACGCTGTTATCAAACAAAGTGTTACAAACTTATTGTTCCTTAAGTAGTTTTTGCGGGCTCCTTCAATGCGTTTTCCATTTAAAAAGGATACGAGCTGTTCAGCTGTTAGGCTTCTTTTAGCACGGGCTGTCAGAAGACTCATTAGCTGTTGGAAGCTCCCATGATGCAGCCGTCTGGTTATCAAAGTCATTGCCCGACTGGTCAGCTGCGATAATCTTGGCCAGCGCCCGTGTACGAATAAAACACAACACAATGATTGCCCGAGCAGATGTCTATATTAAGAGTGCTTCTAGCAAAGGCTTCCAGTCTAAAGTAACCGGCTCGTAGATCAGTGGCAGTGGTGACGACCGTAATCTTGCAGCCTTTAAAGTTCAGAAAACTCATGACTGCACTCCGAGAAGCATCTTTATCAAACCTCTGGCTTCAAGGCTAGGATCCGCCGTTTCATAGCTCACAGTAACCTCCGATCTTACAGAAACGGTAATTTGCTTCGAGGCTGGTCCTAATTCTGCCGGCTTTTCTACTGCGGCCGGCTCGATTTCAAATATCTCAACCTCGTCTTCTTGCATATCTTGCTCGGCTGCCTCAAGTTCGTCGGGGACAACTGTTGGGCTCGGATTGGCTTCCACTGTAACGGATGGAAAGGAAAGAACGTAGTCGGCTTGGCTCATGTAAAACTCCTCTCGGTTGTTCAATAAGCCAATTTTTCACCTTCGCTAGAAAATATCATCACAGTCATGGGAACCTTACTTTTATTGGGACTTAATTCCAAAGAAAATAAGATTAACTTTGGAAGCCATAGGAATTAAAGAACCTCCCTGGTTATCACCTAGGAGTCCGGAATTCAGGTTCCAAGCCCTGACCAATATAGAAAAGCTGAGATAAATCAAAAATTTTTTTGGTCTAAATACTTACAAGTACAACAATTTGTCGAAAAAGATTTTCATCTCTAATCAATAAAGAATTTCTTAGGTACGGCGAAATCCGGTGCTGACTGCCCATCCATTGCTGAGAGGAAGTGCATTTGCTTTCCTCCTTTGTCAATATGGAAAAAATTCTTTGTCTGATTAAAGTGCCTCTGACGGCAAATTCCTCCAAAATGCGTCTGGAGCATCCTTGTGGGTACATTTCAAGCTATTGGCGGGTAAGGTGGACAGCACTACGTTCTCTATCGTGAAGAAGAGATGTTTTGCTTAGACTGTACCTTTGTTCTCTGTGAATGTATTTTCAGAAGCAACACCTGCTCGGCCAACAATGCTATCTATTTCTCTCTTTCCAGTGACTATCACCGGAAAAGAGCTTTTTAGAGCTGACAAAACCCCAAAGACGGCAGCTTATGTGACGCTTATTTTTAGAATGTATATTTGACGCCGACTTTACCAAAAACTTCCTTGTAGTTATCGTTTCCTCTAGCTCCACCAAAAGATAAGCCGACACTCAAGTTGTCTTTAGATACTTCCAGGCCCACACGACCTCGGCCAACGTTCTTAGACCAGACATCCAGGTTAGTAGCCATCTTAGCTGCCCCTACGCCTGTATCCTCCTAACGTTGGTGTCCCCAAAGGTGCGGACGTAAGCAACATCAGCAACGGGCTTAACTTGCCAGCTGGATGTTGTTGCAATATTTCCTTTTACTGCAACGCCAATTGGAAGATTGCCAAGATTTTGGCTAACCTTATCAACCTTGAAGCCCTTCTTCGTTGAATAACCGTCTGTGTGAACACGTAAGTAGTTCATGCCAACATAAGGAATGACTGTCACATTGTCTGACACAGCAAGGCCCATTTCACCTCGACCTCCTACTGTGAAGACATTAACGTCCATCTTGGCTGAATCTCCCATGTAGTGTTTCACATCATTCTTGGATAACATCCAACCGGCTTGACCAACAAGATTGAACATACCGAGACGTTTCGCGGCATAAGCTTGCAAGCCGTAGAAATCGATTCGATTTTTTAACTCCGGCGTTATTACCGTGACCTTTGACATTACCGGTGCCAAGATTCAGGAGCCCACCAAATGTCCAATCATTTGGTGGTGTACTCACCGCCGGCAGCCAAACCGCCAAGTTTGGTCTTTGTCTCTGCCATTCCCGAACCGCTCCCAAGCTCAATCTGAGTGCCGGTAATTTCTGCAAAGCCGGTCCAGCCGTCAACAAAAGTATTTGTCAGAGCTGCCCGTTTAGATACTTGTTCCAGACCAAGCATAATTCCTTCGATACCCGCTGTCTGTGCTCCTCCGGCTGTAGCCAGATTAAATGCTTGCATTCAACTGAGCGTGGACGATGAGCACTACTGCTAATCATCGATTCTGCTGGTCAAGCAGTGACTGAATATGTTTCGAAGCTTCATCGTTTTGGAACTCAATAAGGTCGAAGGCATACGGATTAAAACCATCTACACCCAAATCTTTAAGCTTGGACTCATCCTTAATATGAGCAAACGTAAAACGTATTGTCATTGTTGATTGCTTCGTAAACGGACGTTGTCAACAGCGATGTTATTGTCTAAGTCAAACCCATTAAGGACTGTCCGATCCAAACACAACCTTCTTGTTGTCTTTGCTTGCATCAGCAACATTAATAAAATACAGACCGCTTGTTTTGGTTCCGGAGATAGATCCGTTTGTCACCGCTGTATCTGCTCCGGCATCGGCCATCACTGACCCGTTGCTGCCAATCACTACACCTGATATCTCATTAGCTGCGCGGGTCACAACATTAGCTTCTGGAGCATTTCCAATCACTGCATTGACGTTAGTTAAGTCAACGTTTCCGGCCAGATACAAACCGGGGATGGCATTAAAGGTAGAGAGCTTCTGAGCGGAATGATTTAGCGTTGGCCTTATCTCCTAACGCCAGGACTCCATTAGCAGCATGGAACATAATGTCAGCAGCGGGGGCTTTAGTAAGGGCAACGAATCCCGGAATCAGCAATCGTCAGCTTAGAAGGAGTTTGAGCTTTTAATTCTGCAATATCGAAAACACCAGCAAATGTAGCCTCATTCTTTTCGCCAAAATCAAATGTTAGATTATCTACGTGACCAGCCGTCTCAACTTATTAAAACCTTTAACAGTAACGTTGCTTAAATCGAACTCCTCAGCCCCAAGAGTAAGAATCGCATCTCCAACGACTCCGGCGGCATCAATGTTCTTGCCTTTGAATACGTCGTCCTTCAATAAAGTCACATGGGAGGTTTCGACGATCGAAGAAGCCTCATTCCGATTAATATCTTTTTCCGAACTAATAACTCTTCCGCCTGCATAGATGTCTCCATTTACCGTACCGCTGGCGATAACAATATTGACTGAACCAACTTTTGACTGAGCGTTATTGTAATAAGGAGCATTACGATACATACCATCTAATGCAATACCACCCCCATAGATATCGCCGTTGATGACGGGCCCTTCAGAAGAATTGTCCCCAATTTGAATATTTACGGTTCCTACTGTAGACAGTGCGCCTTCAGTCGCAAGGCCTCCGCCATAAATATTCGCGCGGTAATTGTCATCATCTGCACCGACTACAGTATTACCGGCTATCGTAATATTGACTGTATTGACATGAGATCCGCCCTGAGGTTTCGGCCTCATTACGCAGACCCGAAGCGATGCCACCGCCGATAATACCAGCCTGCCCGTTGATCATGGCATAGGTCATCGAATCGAGATAATCTCTAAAGCCAGGCTGAGTTTTCTCGAATGGTGGCATTTGATTATTGCCAAAAGCTACATCCAAACGCTAAGCGCCCGACTTTTCCCGGAAGTTGCTGTAATGTTGATGGTATCTACTATCGAGCTAGCGTTCTTGGCTGCTGCGGTTGATTTGTTGACTACCGGATTTGTATCGTCGACGGAATAACCTCCACCAATAATTCCATCAACAGAACCGCCTTGAACATTCAAGTTAACCGTACCGACGTTGGCGGACGGCACTAGTACCGAAATTCATATCACCGCTGCCGAGTCGCAACCGCAATTCCGCCACCCATCGCTCCAATAGTCTCACCGCCCTTGAAATTAACTGTTAGGGTCCTTACCTCTGTTTTTAGCCAACTCTGCTTTGGGTTTCTCTGCGACAGAACCAGCCGCATCTCCAGAAGCAGCTGCAAAACCGCCTCCAAAAATTCCAAACTGTATAACCGCTCAGCACATCAATAGTAACGTCGCCCGTCGCGGCCAGTTGCGTTAGGAGCAGAAACTGCAGTCGATTCTCCCGACACCTTGTTACGAGACCAAGCCAGAGCCATTCCTCCGCCTAAGACACCGACATTAACCCCTGGTTCAGAGGCCAACGTTGTGATTAGATGTTGAGCGGTAGCTTCTGCTTTATCTTTAAAATTATCTTTGTTTAGGGCCTGTAGACTCGTTATAGATTCTTTGAGACCTTTGAGATATTTGGCTTTATCTCCGTTAGAAGGAAAAACAGGCTCGGCACCTTCTTCTCCGATCAAAATGTTAACGTTGCCGGTCTTAGCAGTAGCACTCGTAGGTTCAGTTGCATCGTCATACTGATATGCTGCAGCAAAACCTCCACCAAAGACTAAAGCATTCGATGTGTTCTTAGCTAAATTTAATTGAATGTTTTGAGATGTGGCTGTTGCAGTTCCACCTTTTTGAAAAGCGTCCTTATTAAGCTCGATATTGTCTTTGTAAGAATCTGGAATTAAACCTTCAACATTTTCCTTCGGAAACTGAACTGAAGCAGCCAACCCTCCGCCAAACACAGCTAAATTCACACCAGATTTGACGTCCACGAGAGTATCTTTACCAATCTCAGAAGTGCCGATTCCGCCAAAGGCGCTAACAGCCAATCCGCCGCCCATCGCACCCACAGTGACGCCTTCAAAACCCTCCTCCTTTGTTATTGTGTTGACTAACAACTTAGTTTGTCCGGTTATTGTAGATGCAGCACTTCCACCTAAGGCTATAGCCGAGCCTCCTGCCATTGTCCCAATAGATGAAGAAGAACCTAATAAACTAACGGAGGATTACCATCGAGATTGACAGAAGTAAGATCGGCAGAGATCGAAACTTGGAGAAAGCCTGCTTTAGCTTTTGCGATATCTCCAACATTTATAGCGAACTACCGCCAGTCATAAGAAGGCTATTTCCTGAATTCATCACAATAGATGAATTTCCTTTTCGAATAACGGTTCTTTTCACCCCTTCTGAAGAAGCGAGGCCTAAATTTACTAATCTATCACCACCAACGGAGGAGAGAATGAGAGGATTTGCAGAGGTCCTCCGACTGTTATCGCTGTATCTTTTTCAAGTAAAAGAGCTTCTTCCGACTTAACAGCCGTAAATTGTTTTTTGATTATTTCTGAGATTGGTTTAATGGCGGGTTTAACATATGCAGCAAGGGAAAGGAGGCTCTGAGTGCTCCCATCTATAAAATTCGTTCCCCCAGCAAGACCAACCATCGTTGCGTTCTTGCCGTCGTATCCAGAGCTGAGCGAATATTTCCGAGATCTTTGCTGAGTAACGCCTTTAGGAGATTTCTTGCGCTACCGTTTGTTTGAGCGTTTACAATCTGTCCATTACCAGAATGGAATTTTTGTTGTGCCTATTTGGGCGAGGTTGTCATTATTAATATCAAATGTTGATTCTAAGTCAGCCGCAAATAGTTTACCCCCCCCTAATGTACAGGCCAGAATGCCCGCTAAGCTAATTACCAACATTTTCTTAGAAGCTTTCGTAGATTTTCCGCGACTCATCTTAGTCTCTGAGGAAACAACGAAAGTTCTTCTTGCATCATTCCAAAGAACTTTAAAAGCTTTATTCATACTTATTACTCCACGGGATATACATCAAGCAATTTAACTCCAGCGCAAGTTTATCATCAAATTCTTAAAATGCATACCCTCCGCAACGTTATGTTAAGCCAAGGCGATTTTGAGAGTCAGAAAACAACACGATTTTGAGAGAGCCAATTTTTAAGTGAAAGTCTTGCAAATTCTGTGGCTTTTAATTGCAATGAAAGGGAGTATTAACTCAGGTAAGCGTAGCGAACCTGAGTTAATACCCCCTTTCATCGCAATGCGCTTAGTGCTTATCCTTTTCGCTGTCTTCCTTTATTATCTCTTCAGCAGCCTCGATCACTAGTTCTCTCATGTTTAGTACTTCTCTTACTTTGGCAGCTCGCTTATTAAGCCACAGTTGTCTTCGTTGATTTTCTTTCGCCATGATTTCGTCGACACGAGCATCAATGGTTTTAGCCGTTTCTGTGTATTCTTCAAATTTAGGACAACCTACCTTAGGAATAATTTTTATGGGTATTACTCTCAATCCCCATAGCATCTCGATCTTTCCATCCGGGTACTCTACGATAGAAACCTCCTTTCCAATCAAGCCATGACGGTTCTCAACCCCAAGAGCCTGAATGATTTGATTTTTGAAACTACAACTAAGATTTTTAGATAAATGTCGTTCGTGCCAGGTAGCACAGATCCTCTTTAACTCCTCTTCTGTTGCCAAGAGCGGTACATGAGCATCTTCTTGGTAAAAAGGCTTAATTGCAAACTCTTCGTTGTACTCGTTGACAAACTCCTCTATGTGCAAATTAGCGGTGTTAATATCCTTTATGCCTCGGAGCTTGAACTCTTTAGGCCAACGTCCTTGCAAAGTTTGATTTAGGCGTTCAATCCTTCCTTTTGCTTCGGGAGTTTTTGCATAGATGTACTCAATTCCAAGCATATTGCAGATGCGTTGGTACTGAGTTCCGTCTTGGTCTTCAGAGGTTAGTGGCCCCGAGGTCGTCGGTTTAAAAATGCTGTGTCTATCGCTATAGAAAGCCGCTGGTATGCCGTATTTAAAGACATGCCCCATAATGAGCTCTCGATAGGCCTCTCCTACTTCTGTAGGCCGCAGGCACGCCGCAGTAATGGTTCCTGTTGCATCATCAATAAAGGCGTGAACGACACAAAAAGGCTCATCCTCTCCGAACCAACGATGTCGGGATCCATCAATTTGGATCAATTCTCCGAACCGGCTGCGACGTCGACGTAATGGATGGCCTTTACTCTCTGCTTTCTTTTCTCTGGGATAAAGTTCAAGAAGACGTTGCCGGATAAATTCTTCGGATACTTCAATTTGTTCGCAATTCTTCAGGTATTTCCTTGCCAAAGCAGCTTGGAAGCCAGCGTACTTGGTTTGGAGCAAGTTGTCTATTCTTTCTCTTAGGTCCTTGTCCAGTTTGTTTACAGGTGAACGCCCCCGATTACCATGTTCTAAGCCTTCGGCTCCTTGTAATGAAAACTTGTTTAACTTCCTGAAAAAGGTTGACTCAGGCATTTTTAACTGAGTCAGTGCTTGCTTACAGGTGATCAGCCCGGCTCGGTACTCAGTAAATACAGCAACCAGTTCATTAATCGAGGGATGCTTAACGTTCTTTTTTGACCATTTAAAACCTCTAAAAAGCACAAGAATAAGTCAATAAAGACCGCCTAACTCCCATTTTCGCTTTGGTAAAACTCCCAATTTCGCCCTGGAATAAGCTCTCAGAATCGCCTAGGAAACTACTCTCAAAATCCCGTAGGAAGTTACTCTCAATTTCCCTTTTGCTTAACAAGGGCTAGGAACTCGAACCATACCCGGAGCCTCAACGATAGAATTTCAGGCAGTAGTAAAGCAACGCATATTAGATTCAATTGACACTGCAAGAACCAACGATGCTGCTTTGCTGAAAGAGTCGTATCGAATTCTGAAAAATAAATTGGGACGAATTCCACGACTGACCGAGTACAGAGATCACAATGGAATTGATCCCGTAAAGTTTTTTATGAATCCTAAATATCGGTCTTACTATGGGTTTTTGAAGGAAAATGAGGAGTCCTATCAAGTTCAGCTAACCCCGCGAGCTGAAAGTATGATCCGATATCTCTCATCAAAACTAGGCGCAGCCAAACGTATTGAGGAATGCATTCTATTAAGACTGGCGTTGCAAAATCCAAGCGGAGCACTCAAAGAAGATTTCGAATGTATTCTTCAAAACGAATTAAAGATCAAGCCTTCTCCTCTTCTTTTAAACAGTGTTTTCAATAACCTATCTGCTAATTTTTTCAGAAATGAAATAGAAAAGAAAGGAGCCGGAGACGTTGTTTTTGTAACGCGCACAGAGTCGGGTGATTTCCGAGCATCGAATCAACTAAAGGAAGAACTAGAAAATAACGGACTTGGGTTTAGAGACTGTTTGGAGGATTTATTAGACTTCATGACTCAACGTTACGAGGACAGGTTTAGTAAAAGATACAAGGACACCTCCTTATGTTTGTACGAGAAATATTCTTATGAAGATGTGTGCCGTCTACTGAACTGGCCTAAGAATCCTCCGGCTCAAAATATTGGAGGGTATAAGTACGATGAGACAACCAAGACCTTGCCTGTTTTTGTCAACTATCACAAGGCTGAGGACGCCATTGCTTATGAAGACAGATTCGAGTCGGAGAAGAACCTTATTGCCCTTTCAAAGACAAAACGCTCAGTTGATTCAGATGACGCAAAACGGATTTATAAACAATCTCCTGAAAATGAAGAGAATAAGATCTATTTGTTTGTTAGAAAAAACAAAAAATGACAGCGAAGCAAAAAGTTTTTATTTCTTGGGGGAGATGAAGGCGGAGGGAGTGCCTGAACCAGTAAAGGTCCCAAGTGGAGCAGATCCTTCTAAGATGGAAAACGCCTTTGAAATTCAGTATGTTTTAGATACACCAGTTCGTAACGATATATACGATTATTTATGCGGGGAATAGAGTGAAAACAATAGAAGTAGTGGCAGCCATTATCCACAAAGATCATAAAATTTTGGCGACACAACGTGGGTATGGAGACTTTAAAGACGGCTGGGAGTTCCCCGGCGGAAAAATGGAAAAGGGTGAGTCTCCGGAAGCCGCTATCGTTAGAGAAATTCGTGAGGAGCTGGAAGTTGAGATTGAGCCAGAAAAAACTTATTACAACAGTTGAGTACGACTATCCGAATTTTCATTTAACAATGCACTGCTTCCTTTCTAGGATTGTTTCAGGAGAAATCGTTCTCACTGAACACGAAGCGGCAAAATGGCTGGACAAAAGAGAGTTGGACACAGTCGATTGGTTGCCCGCAGACGTAGAGGTTGTGACGGAACTGAAAAAGGTATTTGGAGTTTGAAATAGACGTTTTAGGGGAGGTAGCGGCCCCTCTTTGATTTTCTCATCATTGCCTAGAGGTTGCCGTCGCTATGCAGAAAGAATGGCAAACTGAGCATGATGAAATGTGCTTTAAACAAGCCGAAACTTTGAATAAAAAATTAAAGTTTCTACAATGCCCTTATGGCCGCTAAAAGTAAAAAGACCGAGTATCTGTTTTCTTTAATAAGAGATGGTTCGGAATTAACAATATGGAATCAGATTGATCTGGTTTGGCGGTTAAGTTTGCCTGCTATTTTTGCGCAGATCTTTTTCGTGATGGTCCAATACATTGATGCTGCAATGGTTGGTCATCTGGGTGCAAATCCTGCCGCATCCATCGGTCTGGTATCTTCCTCTCTGTGGCTCATATGGGGCTTAATTACATCGGTCACAGTAGGCTTTTCCGTTCAAGTTGCTCAGCGCATCGGAGCCAAACAAGATGAAGAAGCGCGTTCTGTTCTGAGGCAAGGCCTGGTCGTCGGTTTTCTCGTCAGTATCCTTATTGCTCTTATTGGTTTAGTGGTATCTCCATATTTGCCCAATTGGCTTGGAGGCCCCCCGGAGCTTTACGAAGATGCGAGAGTATATTTTCTGATTTTTTGTCTTGGAACACCTGCCGCTCTTTTGGGCTTTATGGCCTCCAGCATGTTGCGCAGTACGGGCAATGTCAAACTTCCGAGCATTATTAATATCGGAATGTGCTTTTTGGATGCCTTCTTCAACTTGCTTCTTATTTTCCCCACATCGGATTACAACATTCTTGGTTTCAAACTAACTGTGCCCGGAGCAAATCTGGGAGTTGCCGGAGCGGCGCTGGGAACTATCTTGGCAGAATTGGTAAGTGCTGGCTTGATGTTGTGGTTCTTGCTTGTCAAGTCCGAAAAACTCTCTTTGATTGGACGGAAAGGCTCTTTTATTCCTGAAATCTTTTGCATGAGAAGAACCTTCAGAATCGGTTCGCCAATCGCCCTTGAAAGAATAGCCATGAGCGGTGCCCAGATTGTCACTACCATGATTGTGGCGCCGTTAGGTCCTATTGCCTTAGCGGCTCACTCTTTCGCGATCATCTCTGAAAGTCTGTGCTATATGCCTGGTTTTGGTGTCGCAGATGCTGCTTCAACTATTGTTGGTCAAAGCATCGGTGCAAAACGACCGGCAATAGCAAGAAGATTCGCCAAAATCAATGTTCTCATGGTGATGGTAATGATGTCAGCGATGGGTATCCTGATGTACATCACGGCACCGTGGATGATCGGCTTCATGACACCCGATGAATCGATTATCAGTTTAGGAACAACTGTTCTACGAATAGAGGCTTTTGCCGAACCGATGTTTGCGGCCGCTATTGTTTGCTGCAGTATTTTTGTCAGTGCCGGGTACACATTGTTTCCAAGTTTGGCAAACTTAGGCAGCATGTGGTTTATTCGTATTCCGCTGGCCTATTTATTGGCCTCTGAGTTTGGTTTGATTGGCGTTTGGGTTGCTATGGCCACTGAACTGTGCTTTAGAGGAGCATTCTTCTTGATTGCCTTGTCAAGGTTTGACTTTTCCAAGCGCCGTGCAATCGAGGATTAGAATTTTTGAAGCGAAGAAAGAAATCAAGCCGCATTAAGCGGCTCGATTTGAATTTAATTGGTACCGCCGACCGTGAGCCCGTCAATGCGAAGGGTTGGCATGCCGACACCGACCGGAACGCTTTGGCCGTCTTTGCCGCATATGCCTACGCCGCCGTCAAGACAAGAGTCGTTTCCGATAAGTTTGATCTTTAACAGAGCTTCGTGACCGTTGCCGATTAATGTGGCGCCTTTCACAGGCTGTGTTATTTTGCCCTTTTCAATCAGCCAAGCTTCACTCATCGAAAAAGCAAACTTTCCGCTGGTGATATCTACTTGGCCTCCGCCGAAATTCTTGGCATAAATGCCGTAATCCACGGAAGAAATAATTTCTTCTGGCTCTTTATCTCCGCTGAGCATGTAGGTGTTGGTCATGCGGGGAATGGGAAGAGTTGCGAAGCTCTCACGGCGGCAGTTGCCTGTCGTTTTCTGCCCCATTAGCGAGGCATTGAGCTCGTCTTGCATATAACCTTTTAGAATGCCGTTCTCAATCAAAACGGTGCATTGAGTGGGATTACCTTCATCGTCAATTGTTAAAGAACCTCTTCTGTCTTTAACGGTTCCGTTGTCGACAATAGTAACGCCCTCGGCAGCTACTTTCTGGCCAATCTTGTCGGCAAAAACGCTGGTACCTTTGCGGTTGAAGTCTCCCTCTAGTCCGTGACCTACGGCCTCGTGGAGGAGGACTCCCGGCCAACCGGGGCCGAGAACGACGGGAAACACGCCTGCGGGAACAGGAATGGCTTCCAAGTTTCGAAGAGCGGAAGAAACGGCTTCTTCTGCATAGGAGGCAAGTTTTTCGTCTGTGAAGTAATCAAGCGAGAAGCGCCCGCCGCCTCCTGCATTGCCTCTTTCAGTCTTCCCGTCTTTCTGGACGACAACGCTCAGATTAGCTCTGACAAGCGGACGAATGTCGCCGGCAAGTGCGCCGTCGCGTTTCGCAATCAAAATCACTTCATAAACGGATGAAATAGTGCACATCACTTGAATGATGTGAGGGCTAAGCTTTCTAGCAAGCTTGTCGAGCTTTTTAATGATTTCAATCTTGTCTTTCGTTTCTTTGAGCTCAATCGGATTAACCGGCTGATAAAGAGCTTCAGGAATTCTCCTTTTTTCTAATTTGACAACGGTTTTATCATCAGAAAAGTTTCCGATAGCACGAACGGTTCTGACGGCTTCGATTAACGCATCTTTAGAGATTTCATCGGAATAGGCGAGCGCGCTTTTTTCTCCGCTGACGGCACGAACGCCGACACCCATGTCTGTATTAAATGAACCGTTTTTGATAATGCCTTCTTCTAAAACATAACCTTCGGAAACGGTTCGTTGAAAATAAAAGTCGGCGAAATCAATATGTTTTCCCGAGAGTTCGGCAAAAGCGGACTCTAAATCTTCAATAGTGACTCCATGAGGAGTAAGTAAAACAGAAATTGCAGTTTCAGTATTCTTGTTAGTCATAAAAGACGCGGTTATTTAATGCAGGTAAGTTGTTTCTTACTTGTGCGATAAATCTCGGATCAAGCTCGGTGATGAAAACACCGTTATCGTCTTGCCCCATCTCTCCTAAAATTTTACCCCAGCAGTCGACTGCCATTGAGTGGCCCCAGAAACTTCTTCCGTCCGGATTAGATCCGGCTTGTGCCGGTGCACAGACATAGCAGAGGTTTTCGATGGCGCGGGCTCTGACTAAAGTCTCCCAGTGTGCTCGGCCCGTAGTTTCAGTAAAGGCCGAAGGAATGACGATGAGATCGGGACTGCCTAAATGGCGGAAAAGACCCGGAAAGCGTAAGTCATAGCAAATAGCCAGACCGATTTTGATGTCTGTTCCGTTGTCTAAAGGAAGAATGAAGCTTTTGGCTTCGTGACCCGGTGTGTAAAGGGAGCCTTCATCGTATCGTTCTTCTTCCGTGTGGTAGGAAAATAAGTGAATCTTGTCGTAGCGGCAAGCGACGGCCCCATACGGGTCATAAACCAAACAAGTGTTGGTGACGTGATCTTTTTTGTCGGAGAACAAAGCAATTGAGCCGGCAATAATCCAGAGTCCGAGATTCTTTGCCAAAGAGGAAATGCGGGCTTGGATAGGCCCCTCGCCGTAGTTCTCAGCAAAAACTAATACGTCCTGCCGTCCTCTGGGCATCAATGCAAAAGTTTCCGGCAGACAGACCAAGTTGCAGCCTTCCATGGCTGCTTTTCGAATAAAACTTTCAGCCTCTTCCAGATTCTTGCTTAAGTCAATTCCGGAAGTCATTTGGCAGGTGGCAATTTTCAGCATCTTCAGAAAATCTCTCAACTAGAATGGATCGTGTTTTTCCAATTTCTTAACAACCGGATCAGACCACGTGCCGGTCACAGAATACTCAAAAGAAAAAAGCTTACTCAAAGGATCTTTGAAAATCAACTGAGCCAAGAAACTGCCGATGCCTGCAATTGGATTTGCAATTGCTAAGGCAATGGAAGCTCCGGTTGCATTGATATCCGGCAAAACCAGAATATGCAGATTTTCTGTTTCATTGCGGACATTAATGTCGCCTTTCATTACAACCGTCGCACCGCTTCCGACCATGGTCAAGTCGTTTAAACGCATCAGGCCGTTATTCATATTGGTGGAACCAATAATCGAGTCGAAGTTAAAGCCCTTAGAGTAGAAATCTCTAAAATCCAGTCTTAAGTAACGAGTTAAGGATTGCAGCGACAGCAGAGTAAGCAGTTTAGCAGCGCCGGGTTCAATCTTCAGGATTTCTCCTCTCTTTAAATCGATATTAAGCTTGCCGTCGAAGGTGTTCGCGTTGTAGCCGATTGGAGAGCCTTCCCAAGACAGCTCGCCTTTGATCGAACCGTTTCCGCGGCGGATTACTCTGCCTACTCCCAGGCGTTCCAGAAGCTGTCCTAAATTGCTGATCTTGGTATCTAACAGCAGCGTTGTTGTGTTCTGACCGTTAAATCCTTTCAGCCAGCTTCCGGATGAGTACAAAGTGGCATCGTTATTGATGACGTTGAGTTTTTGAATTTGCCACAAATGTCCTTGGCGGGAGATAGTGTTTCTGGCTTTTATCTCAATTTTTCCTAGGTTTTTATTTCCGTAAGCGAATTGCTGGACAACGGCATTAATTGCAGGCCAGCCTCCGGCCACTTCAACCGGTTTGGTTTCCTCTGCAAAGTCGCCGGCAGAAGCAGGAATATAAAGCTTAGAGAGATAAGCTTGAAGTTCAGCTTCTTTTCCGTTACGGGCTTTATGCCAATCTAAATCGCCGGACAGTTCCTTCGATTCAAGATGAGCTTGCCATCCGGTAGCGGTTTGGTTACCTACCAAATGGAAATTCTCTTGATTAAAGTTGTCGATAAGAAGCTTGCCTACATTTAAGCGAATAGAGTTAAGAGTCGGAATGGTGACTACATTAGCCTGTTCTCCCTTCTTCTCGTCTTTCTTATCTTGCTTGGATAAAGAAGAAAGAACTTCGGACCATTGCGCAACGGAAACCTCAGGCGCACTAAAGTCAATCGTGAGACCTTCTTTAGGCAGAGCCGGAGCCTTGCTGTTTGAGATGACGGCGGCTGCTAAAGCATCATTCTTCAAAAGAATCTTTGTGTCTAGAAGCGTCCCTAGGGTTAGGGCAATGTTAGAGGTGTCCTTTGAAGTAGTTAGGTCAAAAGCAAGCGGCTCTTTTTTATTGGCCGGTTTATTGAACGGCGCGGGCAGTTTTACGGCTAAACCGTTCAGAGAGCTGTCAACATGGATGTTGACCTTATTGGATGTAATTTCTCCTTTCAGCGCAAAAGGAGCAAGTCCGCTCAGATATTTTGTTGATAACGCAGCTAAGGACTCAACAGGAATAACTTGCTTTAATGCTTGCGCCGGAATGATGCCGGAAGCATTTACTTCGAAGACACCTTTGTCATTGGTGTTCAGACCAACGGTAACCGTTTCTCCCCACGTCTTTGCAATGAGGTCTTGAGCACTGGCACCTTTTTCTGAGAAGAAAACCTTACCTGAGACATCCGTCAGATCGGGAATTTGGTATTGATTAAAGTTAATGGCCGCGCCGTTTACTCCGAATGAGCCGTTGACACGAACATCGCCGGGGCCGCTGAGGGGGACGGTAAGTTCAAGCGTTAAAGCACCGTCGCCCGTTGCTTTGGCTTTTCCGAATATATCTGCCGTATAACCTTTGATCGGAGAGGTGTTGACATAGTTAAGATAAGAGGGCAGAGGGCCGTTTGCCGATGCATCAACAGTTAAAAGAACGGTTTCGGCTTCGTAAGACGGAATCTCTACGATAGCTTTATTTAACTTAACTTTTTGATAGGTTCCTTCCGTAACATCCGCTCTCAAGCCGTCACCGTGGAAGAATATCGTTCCGTCCACACCCGTGACGGTAGGCCAAATGGCTCCGGGCACATTCTTGGCAGACGGCTTGTCAAATTTAATAGGATAAAAGTCGATGACGCCGTCTTTGAAGTTGCCGGTGACCGCGAATTTATGGAGAGTGGAATCTTTATATGGAAATTCGTGGAGAGGGCCGGTGAACTCCAAGACGGCATTGGTAATATTTCCGCCGAGAAGACCGTAACGCAGCCATTCAACCGTTTCTTTTCCGGCAATAAGAGGAACATAACGCCAAACCGAGGCAACGGAGCCTCGACTTAACGTGCCGTTAGCATTAAGAAAGCCGTACTCGCCTTTTGTTGAATCGTAATCTCCGCTCCCTTGGAAAGCTAAGTCCTTATTTTCTAAAGCTAGGTTGTCAATCTTGAATTGGATTTTGTCATTGATGTCCCAACTGCCTTTAGCGGCCAGCTCATCAAAGTGGAAGCTGGCGACGGCAAAGAGCCCGGGCAGCGCAATATCCGTATTGGTGCTGTTCAGAGTCAGGTGACCTGTGCCGTTTTCAGCTTGTATCGAACCGGAAAGATTTTTAATACCCGGAATCCAAAGAGACTCCTTATCCTTCGGGGCAACATAGCTTAGGCTGGATAAATTCTCAAAGTTAACATTTGCCTTGTACTTGGAGGGCATTGCGGAATCACCGCTCCAATCGACAACCACGTTTTTCAACTTTCCAGCTAGCTTTCTGTCAATAATAAATTTTTTAAATTCTTCCGGAATAGGCAAAGATGGAAACGCTGCAGCAAAGCCTTGGATGTCCAATCTGTCAGCTGTAATCTGTCCGCCGGTGATTGTATTCTCTGCATTAGTTGTTAGAGCTAGAGAAGCTGTGAACGACGGAGCCTTTACTCCCGAAGCCATTTCGAATTCCACACGGTCTGTTGAAACCTTGTAGTAATGGTCTTTTATTTCTCCGGAGAGCTTGCCTTTGAAGAAGTTCAAAGTTAAAGGAGGAAGTTTCTTGTCAAAGACGAGATTAACATCGGAGAGTGCACCGATGAAGGTAGCTGAAGAAGGCTTCCATTTGTCTAAGGCGAGCCAAAGGTCTCCGCTGCCTATGCCTTTGTAGGAGATATTGAAATCAGGCGCCCACTTGGCTAATTCTCCGAAGTTGATTTCAGAAACAGAAAGGAAAAGCTGTTCATTCCAGTCTGCAACGCCTTGGCTTACCAGAGAAGGAAGTTCAAATTCCGCTTTAAGTGTTACAGGAGATGCAATCTCTTTGGGAGGAATGAACTTGAGAGCAGCCTTTTTAGTCAGGAGCGAATTATCCATGACAAATGTGATGTCCTCTATCTTCAGACTTTGCTCTTTTGTCTTATCCGTGTAATTGATGTGTCCGGAGTTGATGGAAATAGCTCCTTGCTGAAAAAGAGGATCTAGCTCATCTAAGTCAAAAGAGGAGGAATTTCCGGAGGATTTAATTCCGTCTAACTCGATGGTTTTGCCAAGGATATTAAATTGCAGATTGCCGGTCCTTTCAATTGAGATTTCCGGTTCGGTAATGGAAATCGTTCTAAAAATCGGACTCAGCTTGGCAATTGAAAGATAAGAAGGTACTAAAACAGCTTGCTTAATTTTGAGAGGAGAGATTTCTCCCAGCTGGATATTCTCTAAAGTGATAATTGGTGTAATGAAATCCCAGCCGCCTTTGAGGCTGCCGATAGAAAACGGCATTCCTATAAGTTCCGTGACTTTTTCTTCAATTAAAGGTTTGGATTTTTCCAAATAAGGGATGGCATAAAGCCGAAAAGCAAGAAGGGCTCCGAGGGCTAAGAAGTAAAGAATTACTATCGTCCAACCGAAGAAAGACAAAAGGGTTCTGAAAAATCCTTTTCTTTCTGAATTAGTTAGATCCTGTGATACCGGATCTGAATTTTCATTTTTGCCCATGATTTGCTCGGGCTCCTTGCCTGTGGAACGTTCTGGAAATTAAACAAATTCTAAGTAAAAAATGTACCATTAGAAGTTAGTTTGTCTCATTTAGCGAATACCAGAATGCCTCAATCTGCTCTTTGGGAGCCCGCAGTTCCCGCCAAGAATATCCCCGCAAGTAATGTTGGGGAATACTCGTCCTACTTTAGAAACTCTCTGAATGCTATGTTTAGAGAGGAGGGAGAAGAAAGAAACCGATTCCTGCAGCAGCTGCAGGAGGATAGATGGACGGCAGATAGAATTCGAGAAGAACTTGATAAAGCTCAAGATGCAGAAAGCTTGGGCACCGTGATGAGAAAGCTTCGCAGAAGAATCATGATGGGCCTGATTCTGAGAGACATCACGGGAAGTATTGAATTTGCAGAAGTTGTGCAGGTCATGTCGGATTTTGCTGAGGCCGTTATTCAAAAGACAGTATCTGTTCATGCCGTTGAACTTGCCGAACGCTTCGGAGTTCCACACTCTTCTCTTGGGGTGCCGCAAGATTTACTGGTTGTGGGAATGGGTAAGCTCGGAGGCCGAGAGTTAAACGTTTCAAGCGATATTGACCTTATCTTTTTTTACGATGAAGACGGGGAATGCAAGCCGACTGAGCGCTTTCCAAAGCAGAGAAAGATTTTAACCAACCGAGAGTTTTACGAGCGTTTATCGAAGAAAATTATTCTGGCTATTTCCGATATTACTTACGACGGTTTTGTATTCAGAGTAGATATGCGGCTTCGTCCTAACGGAGATTCCGGCCCGATCGTCGGTTCTTCCGAAATGTTGGAAGAGTATCTTATGACTCAGGGACGTGACTGGGAGCGTTTTGCTTGGTCGAAAGGTCGTATTGTCAGCGCTCCGGTTTTTACGTCTCAAGAACAATTTGAGAACCAAGCGAAGACTCTTAAGGACATTGTTCGTCCTTTTGTATACAGAAAATATTTAGATTTCGGTGCGATTAGCGCTTTAACCGATCTCCACGCCAAAATCAGAGCGGCAACTAAGCAGAAAGCGCTTACGGGTTTAAAGAACGGCACGAATGTCAAATTAGGCCGAGGCGGAATTCGAGAAATCGAGTTCATTGTCCAGACTTTCCAAGTAATTCGTGGAGGAAGAAATCCTAAGATCAGAGAACGTTCAACCCTCAAAGCTCTAGACGTTATTGCAAAAGAGGGGCTGATGGAGCCTGCTAAAGTGGAGCAGTTGAAACAGGCTTATGTTTTTCTGCGTAACCTAGAACATGCAATCCAATATGTGGATGACCAGCAGACGCAGCTGCTGCCGGACAATTCCGAACAAAAAGCCAAAATAGCGGCGATGATGGGTTTTACTCCGGAAGTTTTAGAAGAACAGCTTAAAGAGGCGAACAACTTTGTGGCCGATTCTTTTGATGCTATCTTCCAGACAAAGTCAGATGAAACTGCCGATCCTTGGCCTATAGGCTGGGAAAGAGGCGATGAGGCTTCACGCCCTGCATTGGTTGAACTTCTGCAGATGAAGGGTTTCTTTAAACCGGATGAGGTCGCTTCTGCCTTGCTCGGGCTGACAAGGCTACGCACCTTCCGGATGATTAACCCGAGTGCAAAGGAACGTTTAATAAAGCTCGCTAAGAAGGTCATCAGCAATATTGATAATTTTATTGCTCCGAATAAAAACAAGATTTCTAAAGAGGAGCTGATTGAGCGCTTTTTTAATTTGTTCGGTGCTATCGCCGGCCGCTCAACCTATGTTTCTTTGTTGTCTCAGTACCCACAAGCCATGTTGAAGGTAGGCAAAGTGCTTGGAGCCAGTAAATGGGCGACTGACTATCTGATTCGACATCCTATTTTGTTAGATGAGCTTTTGGACGAACGCATCACCTATGTTGATGACTACACGCCGGTGGATACAACAGGTTACATGGATCGCACGAGAGATCGACTGGCGCAGGTTGACGAGAATGATCAGGAGACCCGCATGAACCTTCTGCGCGAGTGCCATCACGCCCGTCTATTCAGACTGCTTATTGCAGACTTAGAAGGACGTTTCTCTGTCGAAAGATTGGCAGATCATCTCTCGGCACTTGCAGATTCAACCTTAGAAATTGCCATCGAAGAAGCTTGGAAAACGGTCCCGGGAATTTTCCGAGAAATTCCGAAATTCGGTATTGTGGCCTACGGAAAATTAGGCGGAAAAGAACTCGGTTATGCCAGCGATTTGGATTTGATTTTCCTATACGACGATGATCACCCTGATGCAGAAAAAATTTATATCCGCTTCGCTCGCCGTCTGATGAATTGGTTGACGGTGACAACTAGTTCCGGAGTGCTGTTTGATATCGATATGCGCTTGCGCCCTAATGGAGAATCAGGAATGTTGGTTTCCTCTCTGGATGCTTATAAAAAATATGAGAGAAACGAGGACGGTACCGGTGCTTGGCTCTGGGAGCATCAAGCGTTAACGCGCGGACGTTTTTCTGCCGGTGATGTGGATATCGGTCGAGAATTCGAACAATTTAGAAAAGAAATTTTGGCCAAGCCAAGAGATCCGAAAGAAACAGCCGAAGAAGTGTTGAAGATGCGTCAGCGCATGCGGGATGGGCACCCGAATACGACCTCTCTGTTTGACGTTAAACATGATCAAGGTGGGATGGTAGATATTGAATTCATGGTCCAGTACCTTGTTTTAGCCCATGCAAGTGAACATCCGGAACTGATGAATAACTTCGGGAACATCAAACTTCTCAGCATGATGGAAGAAGCCGGACTTCTCCCAGAAGGTAGAGGTTTGGAAATTGGCGATGCCTATCGGAGATATAGGAAGTTTCAACATGAGTTCAGATTAAATGCACCCGACTCGATTCCTGTACGAGTTGAGAGAGAAGAGTTCGAGCAAGAGATTGCTTTAGTCAAAGAGACTTGGAACTACGTGTTCCCTTCCGACATTAAATAATCTTTAATTGAAAAACGTGCCGATCGTTGGTTAACTTTCGGCACTTTCTTTTTTTGGATTGAAAATGTAATTTTTTGATCCAAAAAAGGATTGAAAAGTGTTTATTTTTAAAATAAGTCAATCAAAACAAAGAATTAAGAAGATGTAATGTTTTTCGAAAAGACAAAAATCTATTCATGAGTTGTTAGAAAGACATTCGGCAAAGTATAGAGCGTCCATGGTGCTCGCCAGACTGGAAAATCATCCTTAATTAGGTCGAGGAGGAAGTACAAGATATCTATTTTTAGCCTCTGCTCTTGAGGTTGTACCTGTTTTTGCAAACAAAGGCGAAGAAATCAGGTGCTTGAGCGGTAAAATTTCACGTTCTTCTTAAGTTAAACAGTTTAAAAATGCCAGTTAGTGACTCAGGTTACGTTTCTCCGGCGTGGTTACCCGGTGGAAATCTACAGACAATTGTGCCTGCTGAGTTGTTCCCTAGACCTAAAGTCCAATATCGCCGAGAAATCTGGGCGACGCCTGACGACGACATAATAGCGGTGGATTGGTGTGAAACGAATAAACTCAGCTCTGACAGTCCTGTGATGGTTCACTTCCACGGTTTGGAGGGCTCTTCTAAAAGTCATTATGCAGAGGCATTGATGGCTTTTTGTGCAGAAAATGGAATCCGTGGCCTCGTAATTCATTACAGAGGGTGTGGCGGAATCGATAACAAAAAGCTAAGAGCTTACTGTGCAGCTGATGTCCCGGAACTTTCTTGGATATTTAAGAAAGTCCGCTCCATGTTTCCCTTATCAAAAATCTACTCGATGGGAGTTTCATTAGGGGCAAACAATCTGCTGTTTTGGCTTGGGACTCTCGGAGAAGAGGCGGCAAAATATGTCGATGCGGCGGTAGCCGTTTGTTGTCCGATGGATTTAATGGAAAGCAGCAAAGTCATTTCCAAAGGATTCAGCAGAGTTTACGACATGAATTTTATCAATACCATGAAAGACAAAGCCCTGAAGAAAGCATTAGCTTTCCCGGGAACTTTGGACCCGGAGAAAATTAAGTCAATAAAGAATCTTCATGATTTTGATGACTTCGTTACGGCACCGATGTTTGGTTATAAGAATGCCGATGATTACTGGACAAAATGTTCCTCAAGCCGTGTGCTTAAAGGTATTCGTGTTCCGGTCTTAGCAATGAATGCACTCAATGATCCTATCGTCGGAAAAAAATCTTTACCAATGGAAAGCGAAGTTTCCAAGCAAGTCACTTTAGAATATACGCAAGATGGCGGCCATTGCGGCTATCCATTAGGACCGTTCCCGGGAAGCCTCGGCTATCTGCCGAAACGCACCTGGGAATTTTGTACCTCTTTTCACTAATTAACTTCCCCGGTTTGTGATTCCGGTTAGGAGATCGTAGATGCCATTGCGAGCAGATAAAAATTATCAGGTAGGACTGCTTTACTTCGTCCTTTTTATTTTGACCATTCCGGCCATGAATTGGGTGGTAATGAATGTAGGCACGGTGTGCACTCCCGACGGTCCTTGTTTGATTCCTGTGTGGCCTGGAATTGAGGCGCCGAGCGGTGTCTTGATGGCAGGTATTGCCTTGGTTTTAAGAGACGGTCTCCAATCCAAGCTCGGCGTTAAGTGGTCTTTGTACGCAATTCTTATTGGAGCAGCACTGTCGGCTTTCTTTTCAGAGCCGTCTCTTGTGTTTGCATCCGTGATGGCGTTTTTCTTCTCGGAGTTAGCGGACTTGATCGTCTACACGCCAATGCGTAAGCGTTGGCCTGCTTGGGCAGTCATGGTGAGCGGGTTAATCGGTTCTATTGTGGACAGCGCAATTTTCCTTTCTTTGGCTTTTGGTTCCGTTCAGTTTATTGCCGGCCAGGTTCTCGGAAAGTTTTGGATGTCCTTGATTGTCGCTGTTTTGATTGGCTATATGCACCGCAAGCATGCCGATTCATTAAAGGCTTCGAGCTAGTTAAATAGGAAAAATATGTCATACGACCGTACAGCTGTAGTTTTTGTTAACTTGGGCTCTCCCAAAGAATCTACTCCGAAGGCGGTCAAACAATTCCTAAAAGAGTTTCTGGGCGATCCGCGTGTTATTGAGGTCAATCCGATTTTGTGGAAAATCATCCTCAATCTCATCATTCTTCCGATTAGATCACCGCAATCAGCCAAACGATATGAGACTATATGGACGCCGGAGGGATCACCTCTAGTTGTTGAAACCGAAAAGCTCGTCGGAGGAATGGGCCAGCGGCTCGGTAAGAAATTCCCGGGTCTCTTCTGTACTTATGCTATGAGATACGGAGATCCCTCAATCGCTAATGTGGTTAGAAATCTTCATCTTGAGAAAGGCTTCCAAAAAATCCTGTTGGTTCCGCTGAATCCGCAATATTCGGCTACGACCACCGGCTCCGTGATGGATGCGCTGTGTGATGTGCTTAAGACCATGAGAAGTCAGCCGGAAATCCGTATGGTTCGAGACTTTCACAACGAAGATGCCTACATTGAAGCTCTGGCTAAAAGTATTTCAGATTTTTGGAAAAAACATTCTCCTCTCGGTGAAAAAGGCAAACTTGTCCTCAGCTTTCACGGCATGCCTCAAAGCTATGTGAATAAAGGCGATCCTTACCAAGATCAGACAGTCGTTGAATCCGACTTAATCGCAAATAGATTGAATTTGAAGTCTGACCAGTGGATTCGGACTTATCAGTCTCGATTCGGCAAAGATGTTTGGCTGCAGCCTTACACTGAACCAACGCTGGTAGAACTTGCGAAAAAAGGAACGGAACGTATTGATATTGTTTGTCCGAGCTTTATTACCGACTGTTTGGAAACTCATGAGGAAATCGAGGGAGAAGCAAGAAAAGCCTTCTTGGACGCGGGCGGTAAAGAATTTAATTACATCCCGTGCCTCAATGCCCAAGATTACTGGCTTGACTTATTCAGCGATTTTCTTGGTAAACATTTAAACGGCTGGGAAGAGCAGTCCTAATTCCGGCCTATTACTAGTCCGAGTGTGCCGGAGAAAGTTCTACTTCTTGTTGAAGGATATAACGAACGTACTTCCTTCTTCTCCCGAGTCTTTTAACTTAATAGTCCATCCTAAATAGTCGGCGGCTCGCCTGGCAATTGCCAGGCCAAGTCCGAATCCGCCTAACTTGTCATCCGGATTGGCTTGATATCCGCTGTCGAAGATCTTTTCTCTATATTCTTCCTTGATGCCGCATCCTGTATCTTCAATGACGACGGAGTCGGTATTAATGGAAATGGTGACTCCGCCTTTATCGGTAAATTTCAAAGCGTTGTTGAGAAGATTGTCAAAAGTAGCACCGACTAAGACTTCGTTGTAGGTATCTTGCGAGTTAGAAAGAACCTTCACATTAAAGTCCAGTCCTTTAGCGGCAAACTTTGTCTGCCATTCTTGACGATGATCTTGGAAAAACTCGCTGACCGTTACCTGATGCGTATCTTCGTTGCGGGTGCCGCGTGAGAGATTCAGAAAGACCTCCGTCAGCTCTTTAATTCTTTGGGAAGCCTTGAGGGCTCTGTTGACGAATTTTCTTTGAGAAGGAGAGGTGCCCGGGTCTGTTTCCAACAACTCTAAGCTTGTATTGATGACGGTCAAAGGAGTTCTGATTTCATGGCTGACTTCGCCTGAAAAGATTTTTTCTTTGACGGCAAGATTGCGGATCTTAGAGGTCAAATCGTTAAGCGTCTTAGCCAGGCGGCTGATTTCGTTGTCAGACCAACTTTTTTCTTTAAAAAGATCAGTTGAATAAATTTGACCGTTTTGAAGTGCCTTATCTGCTTCCGCTGCTTTTAGAGTTAAACGATCCAAAGGCTTCAGCAGTCTCTTGGAAAGCCAGTGAGCAAAGAAGAAACTGAAGCAGACTAGCGCTGCAAAAAATACCAGAATTCCGATGAATACTTTAATTTCCCACGATTCAAAGAGTTCTTGATTGCGGGTGAGAACCACTCGCTTACCGTTGTAAAGCATGGAGTAGACGTGCAGATCTTCGCCCTTAACTACTTCAACATATCCTAAAGGGAGATCTTTGAAGGCTTCCGGAATCGGACGGATCGGGTCATCCTCGATATAGAGACGGGAGAACTGGTCAAGACGAGGATGTTGGCCCTGAGAAATATCGTAGGTCATGATGCCGTTGAGCGTGCTGCTCATGGCCGACCCCATGAGTTGGTTCTCGGCCGAGTGAATCGTCATGTAGATTAAACCCGTGTAAATCAAGGCAATGCAGATGATGGTCAGGCTAATACTTATAGCTATGAGCTTCTTTAAAGACCATTCTTTCCTCATTTAATTTTCTCCGGCGTCTTGTTCTTCAGCTTTGATTGACCAGCCAAATCCTTGACGAGTGTGTATCAGCTCTCTTTCAAAAGGTTTGTCCACTAATTGCCGCAGCAGATGGATTTGTGCACGAAGTGCATCGCTTGCGACTCTGTTGAAACCCCAAATCTCTTTTTCGAGTTCTTCTCTAGAGACAATGTTAGGACTTTTAGACATCAGAAACTGAAGAATTTTAAAACCTGTTGGATTTACGCGAATTTCTTTATCGTCCCTGAAGACCTGTTTGGTTTCGGCATTCAGTTTCAAAGGGCCTATCGTTAAGAATGGAGAAAGTTCTTTTTTGGTTCGTCTGAGAACGGCATTGATTCTGAGAAGAAGTTCTGAAAGAGAAAAAGGCTTAACGATGTAGTCATCGGCTCCCACGGTCAGTCCGTTAATTCTGTCTTCTACCGTGTCTTTGGCACTTAAAAAAATGATGGGAGTCGAATCCATTCGTTTTTTCAGCTGTTCACATACGCTAATTCCATCCAGACCGGGAATCATGACATCGAGGAGGATGAGATCATAAGAGTTTACTAACGTGAGACCTAATGCCTTAAGGCCATCATCGGTGTTGTCGGTCTTAAATTTCTTAAGTTCAAGAAACTCGACAATGTTCTTTCTGACGTCTTCGTTGTCTTCCACAATGAGTATTCTGGGCATAGATTTCACTCTTATTTCACGTTTCTATGACTTAGCATAACAGAGGCTCCGTTCATACTAGATATGACGATAGTTTCAAAAGTGAATAATCCGTGAAAAGTTTACCAAGGCTTGTGAAAGATCCTCAAAGGATCTCTGAAAAAACTGAAGCATCTGAGAGTAATCCTATTGTTTGGATGCTGTTGGTTCCGGCGTGGATTTATATTTTTATCGCATTATTTAGATTTGGTCCGATCGACCAATTTTTTGCATTTCCTTTTTACGAGGGCGCCGGAAAGTGGTACGGGGAATCCAATGTTTTGTTGTTCCGCACTATTTTGCATAAAGGGGGAAAAATCTTTCCGGTAATTGCCGGTGTCGGCTCATTGGTCTTGCTCCTGTGCTCCTACCTCTCGCTTGGAAAAACTCTGAAGCCTTACCGCAAACAGTTCACCTACGTCATTGTCGCCATTGTGACTTGCGCCTTGTCAGTGGTTGGAGCAAAGGCCCTATCTTCTTCTCCATGCCCGTGGTCGTTAGAAATATTCGGAGGGAATCCCGAAGGGCAGGCAGGTGTTTCCCAGCCGGACAGGCTTCGAGCGGATTCGCATTGTTTGCCCTATTTTTCGCCTTCCTCAGTTTGAAATTCTCGAAGTCTCCGCTTGGGTCCGCCGGAAGAAGCCTTGCGTGCGGTTTGATCTTAGGAGGAGTAGTTGTGTTAGGTTTGATTTTGGGTATAGGCAGGCAAGCTCAGGGAGCTCACTTTATTTCCCATACCGTAGCGACCATGTTTTTTGACTGGTCGATATGCGCATTTTTATATTTTTTATTTTTCCAGCCTCGAGTTTTTATCAAAAAGCCCACCGTGGTTTTAAGTGCCGGATCTTTTGCGTTAGCTGCTGTGGTTTATTTGGCATTCTTTCTGAACTTACCGTTTTTTTCTAAAGTATTTTCAGCTTTGCATTTTTCCTTTCAAGATCTGACGCTAATCTTTGCATTGGCTGTTGTTCTTCTGTGCATTATGTTTATCGGAGTAAGAATTTTATATTTTCGATGGATCATGAAGGCTGGGATACTTCTGTTCTCTCTGCTCGCTTCCGGAGCTCTCTACTTCAATTATGAGTTTGGAACCATCATCAATACGGAGATGATGAATAATGCCTTTGCCACCGATACTGCAGAAGCTTCGGAACTTATTTCTTTCTCTTCTGTAGCAGAAATTACCTTTCTGACTTTGCCCGGATTGTTGCTTGCTTGTTTATCAAGGTTAAGCGTCAGTCGTTGGTTAAATTGGCTTGGACAGATATCCTTAGCTCTCATCGTCGGACTGATGATGCTCTATGCTAATTTTCAAGGAATATCCTCTCTTATTCGTACGGAACCTGTCACGCGTAACCTCATAGCTCCTGCCAACGTGCTTAGTTCTACCTACAAAGCTCTGGTTAAAGAGTCTTCACCTTCAGCGCCCGTGTAAGAGAGTTATTGACCCTCAGCCTTCGTTAGGCGAAACTCATAATAGCAAAAAAGGGATGCTTTTTGTAGTTGTTGTAGGAGAAACTGTTCGGTTGGCTAATTGGGGCTTGGCCGGATATGAGAGACAAACCACACCTGAACTGAAGGCTAGAAATGTTTATGCCTTTAAGAAGACGATATCTTGCGGAACCAGTACGGATATCTCTTTACCGTGTATGTTCAGCCGCGTTGGAAGACGAAATTACGACAGAGATAGGATTTTACGGGAGGAAAGTCTTCTTCCTGTGCTCAAAGAGCCGGAATGAACGTCTATTGGGTAGATAACCAATCTGGGAGCAAAGGCGTCAGTGACGGGATCACGGAACTTCCGATTGATAAGAAATCCGTAGCTTCACTCTGTCGAAGCGGAAGATGCTTTGATGAAGCTCTTCTTGCCGGATTAGATATCAGCAAAATATTAAGCCGGGCGGATACTGTTATCTTTATGCATCAGTTGGGAAATCACGGTCCCGCTTATTCCAAACGTTATCCTAAGACTTTCGAAAAGTACACGCCGGTCTGTGAGGATGAGCAGCTTCAAAGTGTTTCGTCAGTCCATTATTAATGCGTATGACAATTCGGTTTTATACACGGACCACTTCTTGGCCGGCGTAATTGATTGGCTTAAAGGAATGAAGGAATGGACACCGGCCTTCTG
>PDYJ01003112.1_pt1 | contig 29962 bp, 30 predicted proteins | sample 1430841 | NCBI WGS metagenome assembly PDYJ01 (sample SAMN07237672, study PRJNA390542) | Gut metagenome, whole genome shotgun sequencing project. | isolation source: fecal pellets | host: Mus musculus | place: USA: New York, NY | collected 2016-10 | reverse complement strand
CCTATGTGTATGCTCTCGCTGCCGATCCCTCGCGGGCCATTATCATGGCAGGTCATGCCGGTAATGGCGCTTATTGGATCGACGATATCAACGGACGTTGGGCCTCGACCACCTACTACCGCGACCTGCCGCAGAGCATCACCCTGCGCAATTATAATTCGCCGCTTGACAGCCGCCTCGACTCGGTGGCCTGGGGGCCACTGTTCGGTACCCTCCAAAGCTATCCCGACCTCACGGCGGCCACACGCCAGAACGGCTTCAGCTACAACTTCCCCCGCAATAGCCGCGACCGCTTCCGGTCGTTCAAGGTGTCGGCCAAGGGCAATGAGGAGGTGACCGACATGGCCACTGATCTGCTCCACTATCAGATGCTTGGGCAACACCAGGGCATAGATATGCTCTCGCTCGGCTACACGGTGGCGCCTTATCCATACTCGCTCACTCCAACACCACGCGCCGAGACTCTCGACGCCTACATACGCCTCGACCGCGACATACAGAAATTGATGAAGGCGATCGACAAGCGTCCGGGCACCGACCGTACACTGATCTTTGTGGCGGGCCTCCCCGCGCCTGCTTCGTCGCGCCCCGACGAAGAGCGTTGGCGCCTGCCGTCGGGCGAGTTCTCGAGCCGCAAAGCGCGGTCGCTCCTCAATATGTATCTGATGGCCCTCCACGGCAACGGCGAGTGGGTCACCGGCTATCACGACCGCCATTTCTATCTCAACCATCAGCTCATCAAGGAGCAAAAACTCGATATATCCGATGTGCGCGCCGAAGCGGCGCAATTTCTCACCCGCATGAGCGGAGTGAGCAACGCCTACACCATCGATGATGTGATGGCAGCCCGCGTGGGTGCAGATCCCGCCGCGCTACGCCGCAACACCTCGGTGGAGCACACCGGCGACATCATACTTGAAATCAATCCGGGCTGGACCGCCGTAGATGATCTCGAAGGAGGGCCCGACCACTTCTCACGCCTCGCGTCGACCGCCAATCCTCTCATCATCTGGGGAGCGGGAGTGCCGCCTGCACGCATCGACGAGCCTGTCGATGCCCGCCGCATAGCTCCCACCGTGGCGCGGCTGCTGCGCATCAGAAGTCCCAACGCCGCCTCTCTCTCTCCGTTGAGGCTCTGACCTCTCCCTCTCCCTCCATCAAATCATCATCAATACGAATCCCCCCACCAACACAGCAATATAATGTCGCTTGCATCATTTTTAAGCAAAATATTCGGCAATAAATCAACCCGAGATCTCAAGGAGATCCAGCCCATTGTTGACAAAATAAAATCGCTCGGCCCCGAGATGGAGGCCAAGACCCACGACGAACTCCGCGGCGTGATCAACGACGTGCGTGCCGATATACGCGCCGCCGTAGCCGCCGACGAGGAGGCCGTTGCCAAGCTCCGCGCCGATATCGAGACCCTCCCTTCGACGAGCGTCAACCCCTTTGGGACGACATCGACCGCCACGAGAAAAATATCATCGATATAATCGAAAACAAGCTCAACGACTATCTCCCCGTGGTGTTTGCAGCCCTGCGCGAGACAGCCGCCCGCTTTGCCAAGACCCCCGACGGCACCATTACCGTGACTGCCTCGCAGATGGACCGCGACCTTGCCGCCGAGGGGCGCGACTTTGTGACCATCGAAGGCGATAAGGCCATATGGCGCAACACCTGGCGCGCCGGTGGCAACGAGATGAAGTGGGACATGATCCACTACGACGTGCAGCTCATAGGCGGTATCGTGCTCCATCAAGGCAAGATAGCCGAGATGGCCACCGGCGAGGGCAAGACCCTCGTGGCAACCCTCCCCGTGTTTCTCCGCTCCCTCTCGGGCCGCGGCGTACATGTGGTGACGGTCAACGACTATCTCGCCAAGCGTGACTCGGAGTGGATGGGCCCGCTCTATATGTTCCATGGCTCAACGGTCGACTGCATCGACAAGCATCAGCCCAATACCCCCCGCCGCCGCAAAGCCTACGAGTGCGACATCACTTTCGGCACCAACAATGAGTTTGGTTTCGACTACCTGCGCGACAATATGGCCGTGCGTCCGCCGACCTCGTTCAGCGCAAGCACTACTATGCCATTGTCGATGAGGTCGACTCGGTGCTTATCGACGATGCGCGTACACCTCTTATCATCTCCGGCCCCGTGGCCCGCGGCGACGACCAGATGTTTAACGACTACAAAGGCAATGTCGACAAGGTTGTCAATGCTCAGCGTCGCCTTGTGACCCAGCTGCTTGCCGAGGCCAAAGCCAAGATACCCTCAGAAAACAAAGAGGAGCGCAAGGAGGGTGCTCTCGCCCTGTTCCGTGCTTCAAAGGTCTTCCCAAAAACACAGCTCTCATCAAATTCCTCTCTCAGGAGGGCATGAAGGGTATCCTGCTTGAGACAGAGGCATATTATCTTCAGGATAATGCCCGCGAGATGCCCAAGGCCACCGAGCCTCTCTACTTCGTGATCGACGAGAAAAAACCGCTCGGTGACACTTACCGATAAGGGTGTCGACGAGCTCACCGGCACCTCCGATGATCCCCAGTTCTTCGTGCTACCCGATATTGCCTCGCAGCTCTCGGAGACTGAACATATCGCTGATCTCACCGAGCGTCAGGCACGTAAGGATGAGCTGCTGGCCAACTATGCCGTGAAGGCAGAGCGTGTCCACACCGTGACCCAGCTTCTCAAGGCCTATACCCTTTTTGACAAGGATGTGGAGTATGTGATCGACAATGGCAAGATCAAGATTGTCGATGAGCAGACAGGCCGCATCATGGAGGGTCGCCGTTATTCCGACGGTCTCCATCAGGCTATCGAGGCCAAGGAGGGAGTGACCGTAGAGGCCGCCACCCAGACTTTCGCCACCATCACCCTCCAGAATTACTTCCGCATGTACCATCGCCTGGCCGGTATGACCGGTACGGCTGAGACGGAGGCGGGCGAGTTCTGGGACATTTATAAGCTCGATGTGGTGACTATCCCCACCAATCGTCCGATAGCCCGCTTTGACCTTCCCGACCGTGTGTACAAGACCAAGAAGGAGAAGTATGCCGCCGTGATCGACGAGATTGTCCGTCTGGTAGGCGAAGGGCGTCCTGTGCTTGTGGGCACCACTTCGGTAGAGATCTCCGAGCTGCTCTCGCGTATGCTCACCATGCGCCACATTCCTCACAATGTGCTCAATGCCAAGCTCCACCAGAAGGAAGCCGACATTGTTGCCCTCGCAGGTAAGAAGGGCACCGTGACCATCGCCACCAACATGGCGGGCCGCGGTACTGATATCAAGCTTCCTGCCGAGGTGAAGGATGCGGGCGGCTTGGCCATCATCGGCACCGAGCGTCATGAGAGCCGTCGCGTCGACCGCCAGCTCCGTGGCCGTGCCGGTCGTCAGGGCGATCCCGGTTCGTCGGTGTTCTATGTGTCGTTTGAGGACACACTGATGCGCAACTTCGCTTCCGACAAGGTGGTGAAGCTCCTCGACCGCATGGGCATGAAAGATGGCGAGGTGATCGAATCCAACATGGTGACCAACTCGATCGAGAAAGCCCAGAAGCGCGTGGAGGAGAACAACTTCGGCATCCGCAAACACCTTCTGGAGTATGACGACGTGATGAACAAGCAGCGCACATATATCTATTCGCGCCGCCGCCACGCTCTGATGGGTGAACGCATAGGCATCGACATAGCCAATATGATCTACGATGTGATCGAAAACATCGTTGAAAACTACAATCAGCCCGGCGACTACGAAGATATGCGTCTGGAGCTCTTCAAGGCTCTCGGTATCGAGCCCCCCTTCACCGAAGATGAGTTCCGCTCAAAGAGCAAGGAGGATCTGATCGACGACATACATGCTGCCGCTATCGAGTCGTTTGACCGCAAGGGCCAGCGCATCATCGACCTTGCCATGCCCGTCATAGCCCGCGTTGTTGAGGAGGAGCACTACGAAGGCCGCATCATGGTGCCCCTGACCGATGGCAAGCGCCTCTTCCAGATAGTTGTGAGCGCCCGTCAGGCCTACGACACCGGTTGCCGCTGCATCGTCAAGGAGTGGCAGCAGCATGTTGTGCTCCACACTATCGACGAGCTCTGGAAAGACCATCTGCGCCAGCTCGACGATCTGCGTCAGAGTGTGCGCAATGCGTCGTATGAGCAGAAGGATCCGCTGGTGATCTACAAGGTGGAGTCGTTCCATCTCTTCGAGCAGATGCTCAACGAGCTCAATGTGAAGGCTATCTCGACGCTCATGCGCGGACAGATCTACACACCCCAGCAGCCCGGTGCATCGCAGGGTGTTCCTCCTCAGCAGCCCCAGCAGCGTGCTCCCGAGCAGCCCGCCCAGAGCCCAGCATCTGACGCTCCCGCAGCCGAGGCTCAGCCCGCTCCAGCTCCGGAGCCCGCTCCCGCCCCTAAGCCTGCACCCAAGGTGGAGAGGGCTATGCCCGAGGCTCCCTCGGCAGCCAACCCCAATATGCGCGCCTCAAAGGAAGCATATCCCGGCGAGGCCGCCATGCGCGCCGCTGCCTCAGCTCCGCAGGGTGAAGCGCCGAAGCCACAGCCTGTCAAGGCCGCTCCCCGCGTAGGCCGCAACGATCCATGCCCTTGCGGATCAGGTAAGAAATACAAAAACTGCCACGGCCGCGGACTGTGACAAATATATACCGGAGGCCGTACACTACTTGAGAGGTGCGGCCTCCGTATTAACCACTCCCCCATTCTTTCACCACTACCTTCAGTAAGCAGAGATGAACAAACCAAGCAAGATCACTCCGATGATGTGGGGCGCCGCTGCGCTTGTGGCTGTGCTCCTCATTGCCGTAGGCATCAGCGTATGGCAGATGACCAGCCTCAAGATGCAGGTCAACGAGGCCAGAGCCGCCAATGAGCAGCTTCAGCTCACCAACGAACAGCTATCACTGTCGAATGAGTTTGAGGCAATCAACTCTCAGTTTGCCCAATACGAGGATCAGGCCAACATGATGGCTTCCGATACCATCATGACCAAATATGCAGCAGCCAAAAACAAGATCGAGGAGCTGCTCAAAGAGCTCAATTCGCAGAAGGCCAAGAGCAGCGCCCAGATCAAGAAGCTCAAAGACGAGGTGGCTACCCTACGCGCCCTCCTCAAGCACTACATAGCCCAGGTCGACTCGCTCGGCAAGGAGAATGCCGCTCTCCGCGACGAAAATTCGCAGATACGCAACCGCAACCAGCAGCTCGCATCGCAGGTGTCGACTGTGGAGCGCGAAAACAAGAATCTGTCGGAGCGGATGGTGCTCGCCGAGAAGCTCAATGTGACCGGCGTGTCGCTTTCGGCTCTCAAGGGCAATGGCAAAAATGAGAAAAATATCACCAAGGCCAAGCAGCTCATGGTGTCGTTTACAATACCCCAGAACAACTCCACACCGGTGGGTACGAAGACAGTGTATCTCCGCATCACCGGTCCCGAGGGCTCTTTGCTCGGTGGCGCCGGGTCATTCAACTTCGAAGGTGGCTCGATTCCTTACACCGAGAAGATCAGCTTTGACTACGGCGGCGAGGAGATCGGCGGCCTGAAGATCTACTGGAACGTCAACACGGCTCTCTCGCCCGGCGATTACACCGTAGAGCTCTTTGCCGACAACTACCGTCTGGCTTCGCGCCATTTCACGATGAAAAAATAAATCTTCTCCGGGCCACGGCCCTTTTCCCCATCCCGCCCTATATATGTTGGATAATTTCATAGCAGAGATAAATGCGGTGGAGATCACCACTACCTCGGCGGTGGTGAGGCTCGCCCTCAGCCTCATCCTCGGCTCGCTTGTGGGGATGGAGCGCAAGCGCAAAGGCCAGATAGCCGGTATCCGCACTTTCGCTCTCATATCCATGGGAGCTACTCTCGCTATGATCCTGTCGATCTATGTGCCGCAGGAGTATATGGGGCTTAAAAACGGCGACCCGGGCCGAATAGCTGCCCAGGTGATCACCGGTATAGGCTTTCTCGGTGCAGGAGCCATAATCCAGATGAAAGGCTCGGTGAGGGGACTCACTACGGCCGCAGGCATATGGATGGTGGCCACGATAGGCATGACCATCGGCGTAGGGCTCTACATCCTGGCGTTTGTTGCTACTGCCTTCATCCTGTTTATCCTCCTTATACTTGAGCGGATCGAACATAGGATACATGTAGGGGCCGAGACCCGCATCATACGTATCCGCGTGAGCGAAATCCTTGAGAGCATCGACGACTACCGCCACTGCCTCACTATGGAGAAGGTGACGCTGGTTAATGTGTTTGTCGATTACGAGTACACGGAGCCGTCGACACGTCTCAATCTGGTGGTGCTGATCCCGGCCACTACCGACTATGTGGAGCTCTTCGGCCAACTGCGCCGACTCCATCCCTCTACCACTTCGATCACACTCGCCAGCCAGACCAACATTTAGCCCCACCATTATCACACTTACGGTTATGATAATAGCATCGTCGTCAGCAGCCGCAGCCCTCGATATCGAAGGTCTTATCTTCGATCTCGCGTTTATCCTTATCCTAGGTGGCGCCACTACCCTCCTGTTCAAGTGGCTCAAGCAACCTGTGGTGCTCGGATATATAGTGGCGGGTTTTCTGGCGTCGCCCAATTTCACTTATCTGCCGTCGGTATCTAACGAGGCCAACATCAGCTTCTGGGCCGAGATAGGTATCATAGTGTTGCTCTTTTCTCTGGGTCTGGAGTTTTCGTTCCGTAAGCTGCTCAATGCGGGAGGCTCGGCAGTTGTGACAGCTCTGCTCAACATCCTCGGCATGATAGGCGTGGGCTATCTCATAGGCCATGGTCTCGGCTTCACATCTATCAACTCCATCTTCCTGGGGTGCATGATCTCCATGGCGTCGACCACAATCATAATCAAGGCGCTCAACGATCTCGGGCTCCAGCACCGCCGCTTTGCTCCGTTGGTGTTTGCTGTGCTGATAGTCGAGGATCTTTTTGCAGTGGTGATGATGGTTGTGCTCTCGTCTATAGCTATCAATAACACAGTGGCCGGCGGCGAGATGCTCATGTCGGTGTCGAAGCTCGTGTTTTTCCTCCTGATATGGTTTGTGGTGGGAGTGTTTGTGCTTCCGTCGGCCCTTAATGCAGCGCGCCGCTATCTCAATCAGGAAACATTGCTGGTGGTGTCGATGGGCCTGTGCCTTGGCATGGCCATCTTCTCGGCCTATTCGGGCTTCTCCATGGCCCTCGGCGCATTTGTCATGGCTCGATCCTTGCCGGCACGAGCTTTGCCGAGCGGATCGAGCATGTGGTTTCGCCGGTCAAGGATCTGTTTGGCTCTGTGTTTTTCATCTCCGTGGGCATGATGGTCAATCCGGCGGTGCTGGTCGAGTACTGGGGTCCGATATTACTCATCTCGGTGGCTGTGGTGATAGGAGGGTCGACCTTCGGCACCCTTGGCATGCTGCTCACGGGCCAGTGTCTTAAAGTGTCGGTCGAGGCAGGTCTCTCGCTCACCCAGATAGGCGAGTTTTCGTTTATCATAGCCACACTCGGCATGAGCTTGGGGGTGCTCAACGCCGATCTTTACCCCATCATCGTTGCTGTGTCGGTGCTCACCACTTTCACCACTCCCTACTTCATACGGTTGGCGAACCACTCTACAATTTCATCGAGCGCCATCTGCCACAGCGACTGCATTACCTGATCGACCGCTACTCGACCGGAGCATCGACCGAGAGCGAGACGGCAGTGTTGTGGCGCACAGTGCTCAAGCGCTATATCTGGCGCATCATGCTCTATTCGGCCGTGCTTGGAAGCGTGGTGATGATCTCGCTCCGCTGGGTCCGTCCGCTGTTCGACCAGATGTTCGGAGGCTGGGGCACAGTGGTGTGTGCGGCAGTCACCCTTGCGGTGATGGCCCCGTTTCTGCTGGCGCTCTCCTATCCTGCATCGAAACGCACAGAACGCAACCGTCTGGTGGCAGCCAATGCGCGCTTTGATGCGCCGCTGGTGATCATGACCATTTTCCGTCTGCTCATAGCTCTCGGATTCATAGTGTACCTGCTGGTCAACCTTTTCACCATAGCCATTGGCCTCTCGCTCGGTATCGCGATATTTCTGCTCATCGTGGTGGTGTTCAGCAAACGTCTGCGCCGCCAGATGCGCAATATGGAAACCAAATTTCTCAACAACCTCAATGAGCGCGAGCTCCGCCGCAGTGGCCGCAACAACAATCTCGTGAGCAATATCCATCTGGCATTCATGCAGGTGGGCTATGCCTGCCCTTTTGTTGGCGAGCGTCTGTCGCACTCTCAGCTCCGCAGCAAGTATGGGGCCAATATAGCCACCATCCAGCGTGGCAACACCGTGATCCCAGTTCCCGGTCCCGAGACCCGGATATTTCCAGGCGACATACTCGGAGTGACCGGCACTGAAGAGGACATACTCCGGTTGCTCCCCCTTGTTGAGGCACAGGAATCGGATGCACCCGCCGACACACCCCGTGCCGACGACTACAAGCTGACATCGATACAGCTCTCGGAGACCTCACCGGTGGTGGGTAAAGCCGTTGCCCAGTCGGGCATACGCTCTGACTATAAAGCTCTCTTAGTCTCGATAGGTCGTGGGGATGGCTTCATCACCCCCGAAGCCGATACGAAGCTGCTCCCCCACGATGTGTTGTGGCTCGTCGGGTCGCCGGCTAAGCTTGCATCCCTCAAATAATCATCTTTATACAGCCAATCCAATCCATCCCACATATTTCATGCAGGAAAAAATAATAATACTCGACTTTGGCTCGCAGACCACTCAGCTCATCGGACGCCGCATCCGTGAGCTTAACATCTACTGCGAGATAGTCCCCTACAACAAGTATCCGTTTGGCGACGAGTCGGTGATAGGCATCATCCTCTCGGGATCTCCCTTCTCGGTCTATGACGAAAAGGCATTTCGGGCCGACCTTCCCGCTCTCCGCGCCCTCGGTCTTCCGATGCTCGGAATCTGCTATGGCGCCCAGTTCATAGCTCTCGAGGCCGGAGGCAGTGTTGAGCCCGCGCCCACCCGTGAGTATGGCCGCGCGCGCCTGTCGTATGTCGACGGCGGCGACCCGCTCATGAAAGGTGTCGACACCGGCGCCCAGGTGTGGATGAGCCACGGCGACACCATTACCTCAGTGCCCGACACCTTCCGCATAGTAGCATCAACCGAAGAGGTGCGCATGGCCGCTTACGCAGCTCCCGACAATACGTGGGGCGTCCAGTTCCACCCGAGGTCTACCACTCGGAGTGTGGCATGCAGATCCTGCGCAACTTTGCCGTAGGCATTTGCGGAGCCCACCAGGACTGGAGCGCGGCCTCGTTTATCGACTCCACCGTCGAGGCTCTCCGGGAGCAGCTGGGCGACGACAAGGTGGTGCTCGGCCTCTCGGGCGGCGTCGATTCGTCGGTTGCCGCTGTGCTTCTCAACCGTGCCATAGGTGCCAACCTCACCTGTATCTTTGTCGACCACGGTATGCTCCGCAAGGATGAGTTTAAAAATGTGCTTGCCGACTACGAGTGCCTTGGCCTCAATGTGGTGGGGGTCGACGCATCGGCCGAGTTTTTCAAAGAACTCGAGGGCGTGACCGATCCCGAGCGCAAGCGCAAGATCATCGGCAAGGGCTTCATCGATGTGTTCGACCGCGAGGCACACAAGATCAAGGATGTGAAGTGGCTCGCCCAAGGCACCATCTATCCCGATTGCATCGAGAGCCTCTCCATCACCGGCACAGTGATCAAGAGCCATCACAATGTGGGCGGTCTTCCCGAAAAGATGAATCTGAGGCTGTGTGAGCCCCTTCGCCTGCTCTTCAAAGATGAAGTGCGTGCCGTAGGCCGTGAGCTCGGTATGCCGGAGCACCTCATCACCCGCCATCCCTTCCCCGGCCCCGGACTGGCAGTGCGCATCCTTGGCGACATAACCCCCGAAAAGGTGCGCATACTCCAGGAAGCCGACCATATCTTTATCCAGGGCCTCCGCGACTGGGGTCTCTACGACAAAGTCTGGCAGGCTGGCGTGATACTCCTTCCGGTACAGAGCGTGGGCGTTATGGGCGATGAGCGCACATATGAGCGCGCCGTAGCCCTCCGCGCCGTCACCTCGACCGATGCGATGACTGCCGACTGGGCCCACCTGCCCTACGACTTCCTCGCCGAGGTGTCAAACAAGATCATCCGCGGAGTGAGAGGCGTTAACCGCGTAACCTACGACATCTCCTCCAAGCCGCCGGCAACAATCGAGTGGGAATGACCTGAAGACAATTACTACGGTTTAATCTATACAGAAACAGTTGCTTGTATTATTTAGCCAATAATACAAGCAACTGTTTCTGTATAGATTTGTATGCTAATATCTAAATTGTAACCCACATTTGTACCCTATGCAATTTTTCACTATTTTTGCAATAAAAATACTCTATGGCAAAAAAGAACCAATCACAAAGACTTACCAAACAACACAAAACTTCTCATGGTGTTGTTGGAATATTTGGCTCTGAAGCGAAGATTCACGATATGACTGTAGGTAAAGTCGCTCAATTGGTTCTGAATCAATTGAAGAGTGAATTTCCCAATTTATCGTTTAGATATAGGGGTAGTATTAGTAAGGCCGAGATTAATTTATCACTACAACGGATTGACCCGGAATTAGGACAAACACTATTTGTCTCAAACTCCAGTATCATACCTGATGGTGGAATTATTGAGGTAAAAGATGATTCAGGTGAATGGCGTGTCATTTTGGTTTCAGAAGCCAAACATCAAGGAAAAGATATTGAAAATATCAAAATTGGCAAATTAGTCGGAAAGAATAATGACCAAGACTTAATGGCTGCTGGAAATGCTATTGAGAGATCACACAAAAATATATCTGAAATAGCAAATCTGATGCTTGGTGAATCTCACTTCCCGTACGTTCTTTTTCTTGAAGGCTCGAATTTCCTGACTGAGACAATTAGGATAACCCGTCCAGATGGACGGGTAGTCGTTTTGGAATATAATTCGGGGATGCTTAACCGCTTAGACCGTTTGACATCCGCCAATTATGGGTTGCCTATAAATACTAATTTATGCAAAAATAGATTTGTCCATCATAAAGACAAAACTATAATGCTTCAGGCAGCCTCGATATATACACAGGGCAATGGTGAGCGATGGGCCGCTGAACAAATGTTTTATATTATGTTACAAATTGCAAAGACATCACTGCAGGTTTTATTCAGTGATTTATTTAATCAGGTCTCAAGATAAATAGTAAGTTAGTTTCAATGACACGCAAAGCAACTAATGACACGTTACATAAAGCAAAAAGTTCTAAAAGTGATGAATTTTATACGCTTTTAGAAGATATTGAACGTGAATTGGCTTTCTATAAAGAGCAGTTTAGAGGGAAAACAATCTATTGTAATTGTGATAATCCTCAAAAAAGTAATTTTTTTAAATATTTCTTTGATAATTTCAAGGCGTTAGGGTTGAAAAAACTTATAGCCTCTGCCTACGTACAGAATACTCAAGATTTATTTAGTGATCTTGCACCTAAGTCTGGAGAATACATAGAGTGCGTAATAACAGACACTGATATTGATATCAGAGAATTACCAATTAAAACGTTTCAGGGTGATGGTGACTTTAGAAGTCAAGAATGTGTTTCATTATTACAAGAGGCAGATATCGTTGTAACCAATCCTCCATTCTCTCTTTTTAGAGAATATATTGCTCAATTAATTCGGTATAATAAATCGTTTTTGATTATTGGTAATATTAATGCCATAACATATAAAGAGGTTTTTCACCTAATCCAATCAAATAAAGTTTGGCTGGGAGTCCATCTCGGTAGAGGAATTTCAGGATTTAAGGTACCTGATCATTATGAGATGTATGGAACAGAAACCCATATATCAGATAATGGCGACAGAATAATATCTCCTAATAATTGCCTATGGCTGACTAATCTCGATGTTAAGACACGACATGCCAATATTAACCTGACTAAGATATATCAAGGAAATGAGGAAATGTATCCCACATTTGATAACTACAATGGGATAAATGTTAATAAGACCCAAGATATACCTATGGATTATGAGGGAGCAATGGGCGTACCTATTACTTTCCTGCATAAATATAACCCCTCCCAGTTTGAAATTATTCGATTTAGAAAAGGAGATGATGGTAAAGATTTGTCGATAAATGGTAAGTGTCCGTATTTTAGAATATTGATAAGAAACAGACAACCAATTAAAATGGCAAAAGTTGCTGCATCTTTGTTTGCTTAATTTTACTCTAACATAGAGTCGATATCGTCTTATAATTAATTTGTTTGATATGTCAGATATGAAACTAATCTGCAGATTGTTGGCTTCAACCAGTTTTATGTAATTGTGCCCTTAAAATGAGGTCGATTGCATATAGTCTTGATTGTAGACGTATTCGCTTTGTTGGGCGGGAGTCATCCCAGCTCTGTACCGACGTAGATACAAACTCTCCGTGGCAGCTGACCTATGGCGGTGGCCACGGAGAGTTTGTGTGTATAATCCAATCAGTCAATGCGGCCGGGCGTTGTCAGAGGTCGTTATAGGGGGCGGGATGGTATTCTGCTTTGTTTTATCAAGTAAATTTATATACCTTTGCGGAAAGGATAACCGCCCGCGGTTATCCCACCCTACTTTAACAGCCCCCAAATGATACACCCCAATCTATATATTATAGCAGGATGTAATGGCGCCGGCAAGACTACGGCCTCCATGTCAGTGCTTCCGGAAGTCCTGGCCTGTGAGGAATTTGTCAATGCTGATGAAATCGCCAAGGGTTTATCGCCGTTTCATCCTGAGGAGATGGCGATTGAGGCCGGGAAACTGATGCTGAATAGAATCGATACGCTATTGTCGCGCCGTCAGTCTTTTGCGATAGAAACAACTTTGGCCACCCGCTCCTACCTTTTTTTAGTCAGGAGAGCAAAAGCGGCCGGCTATACGGTTACGTTGCTTTTCTTCTGGCTCCCTTCTCCCGAAATGGCAGAACAGAGGGTGGCGTCAAGGTGGCATCAGGAGGCCATAATATTCCTAAAGAGGTTATCCATCGCCGTTATTGGCTTGGACTTAATAACCTTTTCGATATTTTCGCCCATGAGGTGGACAGATGGTCGCTTTATGATAATAGTGAACAGATAAAACCTATTGTGGAGAGAAATATCACGATAGACAACGCCCAACTTTTAAAAATCAAGGATCAATGTCGGAACAGGAAGAAATAAAATTATTTGACCGCATTCGCGATAATATAGCCAATGCGCAGCGCATGATGTTGATACGCAAAGCAAAGCTTGGCGAAACCGTGGTGATAGCCGATGTCGATGGCCAGCCGGTTGAAATCAGCGCCGAAGAAGCCCTGCGTTTTTACGACAAGAAATAGTTGTGGGGCACGCAGCTATGGCGGTTGCCAAGATAAGCGGCGCCCCCGGCACGACAAGGTGCCGGGGGCGTCGGTATTAGTTGGGTTCAACCGGGGCTGATCAGTCGGGCTGGGTGAAGAGCACGATGCGGTTCCAGTTGTTGACATCGTAGGGCTGAACGTCGGATCCGTTGGCTTCCATCACGAGGCGCGAGGGATCGATGCCGTATTTGTTGACGAGGGCATCAACCACGCTCTGGCAGCGGCGCTGTGAGAGCTGCATATTGTAGGGAGCGGTGCCAGTGTCGCGATCGGCATAGCCTTGTACGACTACGGTAACATCGGGATTGGCTTTCATCCACTGTGCACAGTTGTAGATATTGACCATTTCTTCGTCGGAGATGTTGGAGGAGTCGATGCGGAAGCGCACTGCCGAGAGCATCGGGGCCTGCTCGATGATGGTGGTCTCGCTCACTTCGGGGCAGGGGAGCTGGGCTTCTGCGGCGGCAAGAGCTGCTGTTGTGGCGGCGAGCTCACCGCGGAGGTCGTTGACGCGACCGTTGAGGGTATTGATATAGTCGAGATAGTCGCAGGGGTTGTAGCGGGTAAACTTGCGTCCGCCAAAGGTGATCGAGAGGCCGCCGGTCACACTGACGTTGGCTTCGATGGGATCACCCTGTACGGCGGTGTTGAAGTTGTCGGCCATGAATGCGGCACGGCAGTCGGCAAAGAAGTCGACATACTTGCAGAGGCGGAGGCGGAGCTGGATACCGGCCGATACGGGAAGCATCCACTCGCGGTTTTTGCCATTGGGGTGGGAATAGACATCGCTTCCGAGTCCATGGCTCTTATGATCCCATGAATATGCGCCGCCCACACCGAAGTAGGGGAGGATGGAGAAGGGTCGGTTGGCGTCGACGCCGGCTATAGAGTTGCACATATCCCACATGATGTCGAAGTTGAGATTGGCATAGTTGGCAGTGGTCATGCGGTTGTAGTCATAGTGGATCTTGCCGTAGTAGCCGCTGAATCGGAATCCGAGATAGGGGCTGAACCAGTGACCGATACCGAGATTGTAGGTGGCGGTGATGTGGTGTTCGTAGTCGCCGCCTACGGTCTTGTCGGTAAAGGGCACTTGCATGCCTGCTCCAAGCTGGAGATACCAGTTGTCGCGCCATGAGGAGCTATAGTGGTCTTTACACTCTACGGTCTGCTCGGTTACTACCGTTTCTTCTACTGCCACTACTTCTTGAGCTGATGCTGGCAGGGCGCCGATCAGCATAGTGCCGGCAGCCAGGGCTGTTAAGAGAGAATAAGTCTTCATTGGTCTACAGTGTGATTTTTTTTTTGATGTGTCGGTGTGTATGTGTGTGAATATGTCTTGGGTGGGGAGGGAGGGTGTGTAGGTTGGTTTGGGTGGGTTTATATGAGTTGTGATTTTATAACCTCCCTTAACAATTGTTTGTTCGGCCGCGTGGATAAAAAAAGTAACCGCATAGCCATAGTGGCCATGCGGAGGCGGTGCGATGATATGGTTTATATGGTCGTAAGCGAGCTGAAAGAGGCGGATACAGCCCAATCATTTGGAGGCTCTGTTTCCTTCGTATGACCAATTCAGCGTAGAAGAAAATTGAGTGTTGCTGCCTTGATACAAAGTTCTAAATGATGCACTCAGTAGATTGGAGATATATTTGGCATTGAAATTCCGTTCATTGCTTCCGAAAGCGAAGAGTACTTTGATGTCAAATTACACGTTTCTGAAAAGTTCCTGTAAATGTCCTATTCTTGAAATTAGTTCATCGTAAGCCATATCATCTCCATAAATCATCGACTTTTGCATAGCATTATAGTCGTTACGCCATTCTGACTCATATTCTTCAGGCGGTATGAGGACTATGCGTTGACGCACATCCGGAGCGTAATCCACACCTTTGATTGATGTAAAAACCTCCCGATGATGCCGGATGGTTTCCCATAGTTCCGCGTCGTTCACTGCTGACAGTATTCCTTCATGAGCCATAAGGCGTTCCAAATCATAAAGATGCCTTGACTTTCTATTCGCCCTCATCCCCATTTCAGTAGTGAAAAGTTCGTGAAGTAGAAATGCCTTTTCCAAGAACGTCTTTTGAGGAACGGCGCATATGATTTTGTTATCAACAACAGAGGTCTCAATGTTGCTGTTTTCTGAAATCATAGACTTGACAAAGGCTTCTGATGTCGGCTCAAAGAGTGAGCGGGCACCGACTTCAAGAAGTACCTCCGGGTGAAGGTAACCATCGCCACTATCAAACACGGATTTATATGCGATATGAATTTTCCGGGGTTCAGGATATGTGCCGTCTCCTTCTCCATCAGGTTCGGGTATTACTTTACAGTACGCGTCGATGCCATAGTCGCCTAACGATGAGGCAATGTCAGTCGCGAGTTTTTCCTTCACGAACAAGGATGACTCTTTTCTCAATTTCTTAAGTTGCTTTTTTGTCAAGTCTCCTTCCAATCCGAATAACGACCTGTCCATAGCGAGGTCGATATCTTCTGAAAAGCGATGAATCAGCTTCCATACCTTACTGAGAGACGAACCTCCCTTGAATACGAATTTATCGGCGTATGGAAGCCCGAACACTACCTGCAACAGTGATGTTACCCACATGTCCTTTTCAATGGCACGAGGGTCGGAGATGCCGACTCTCAAGGCTATCTGCTCATATATAGTCTTTCGCTGGACATCTGTCCGTTTAAGAAAGTTCTGCATAACTTCGTTTTATTAAGACCCTTATCCATTCGGGCATAAGTGGATAATCTTCTGCAATTACATTCTGCGGAACTTGTGTGAGCAAGTCCTTGACACGTTTATTCTGCGCCTCCGACAAATTACCTTTGCCGATTTCCTGCAATGCGAATGTCAGCATCGCTGAGAGTTTGTTCTTGAACGAAAGCCGTTTGGGGACAACTCTAAGAAAGGTGATGCCTCTCCCGTTGTATATTTTTATGTTTCTTGGGGAGCCATCAGTGTAATAGACGGCATTCATCGGAACCTGCGTGGACAAACCAAGACGATTGAGGGCATAATCACCGGTTGGCATGATTCTGGATTTATCCCGTTTGGCAATTGCCTCTGCGATTTCTTCCAAGGTAGGATATATGACTCCAAGCCCCAATTCAGTGTCGATTTGAGGACGACAATATATGCCTCTTGACAGCCGGATTATTTTATTTGCAACTGCAAGCCGCTCCAAAGCCTTATTGACGGCAATGCCGCCATAAAGGTGCGAGAAGTCAGACGCAAAGATTATTGCGCCTTTCTTTCTCCTTTTTATTGAGTTATATATTTTATCCTCAATGCTTTCCATCGGATTTATACAATCTTGCCGATCACGGATATTCGCGAAATGTCAGATAATTTTGTCGCAAATTTAGTAAATTTTTACGACAAAATAAACCATCGGACCCCGTCATTCTTTATGCCGTTGGCGATTGCGCCTATCCCGTCGATAGTTTGATGTAGTCCATGAATGGCTTTTGGGAGTTGTCGCCGCTGGCGTGCATCATTATTATCGGACAACAATAAAAAAATACAATTTGGAGTGGCGGAAAAGCGATCACGTAGAAGCTTAATCACTTGGGGGAGATGTTCCGCCAGACTCCCAATTGCATTTGAGTTTTATAGGATACAGGGGGATTCACTGAGGTGTCCCCTCGATTGTCTGTCCATCAGGAGCGGGTCATGGTTTACAGACTGCTCCCGATGGATAGTAACAATCGTTGTGTGGCTTAGGCTCAATCGGCCATCAGCTTGCGGTAGCGGCGTCGGGGCAGCTCCTTGCCGCCGTTTTGGGCGCGCTTGTAGTCTTCGTAGTCAGAGTAGGTGCCTTGATAGAACACTACCTTTCCGTCGCCTTCAAACGACAGGATGTGGGTGCAGATGCGGTCGAGAAACCAGCGGTCGTGGCTCACCACCACAGCACATCCGGCAAAGTCTTCGAGGCCCTCTTCAAGGGCGCGTAGGGTGTTGACGTCGATGTCGTTGGTGGGCTCGTCGAGGAGGAGCACATTGCCCTCTTCCTTGAGCGCCATGGCCAGATGGAGGCGATTGCGTTCGCCGCCCGAGAGCACTCCTATCTTCTTTTCCTGATCGGCTCCGGAAAAATTGAATTTGGAGAGGTAGGCGCGGGCATTGACATCGCGGCCACCCATGCGGAAGCTCTCAACGCCCTGCGAGATCACCTCGTAGACGCTCCGGTCGGGCAGGAGGTCGTGGTGGGTCTGGTCAACATAGGCTATCTTGACAGTTTCGCCCACGTCAAACGATCCGGCATCGGGAGTCTCCTGCCCCATGATGAGGCGGAATAGAGTGGTCTTGCCGGCGCCGTTGGGGCCTATCACGCCGACAATGCCATTCGGGGGAAGCATGAAGTCGAGATTGTCGAAGAGCTTCTTGGTGCCAAACGATTTTGCGAGTCCGGTGGCCTCGATCACCTTGTTGCCGAGTCGGGGTCCATTGGGGATAAAAATCTCAAGACGCTCCTCGCGCTCCTTCTGGTCTTCGTTGAGAAGGCGGTCGTAGCTGCTCAGACGGGCTTTGCCCTTGGCTTGGCGGGCCTTTGGGGCCATGCGCACCCATTCGAGCTCGCGCTCGAGGGTCTTGCGGCGCTTGCTGGCCTGCTTCTCTTCCTGAGCCATGCGCTTGGTCTTCTGGTCGAGCCATGATGAGTAGTTGCCCTTCCAGGGTATTCCCTCGCCACGGTCGAGTTCAAGGATCCATCCGGCCACATGGTCGAGGAAGTAGCGGTCGTGGGTGATAGCTATCACGGTGCCGGGATATTGCTGGAGGTGCTGTTCGAGCCAGTCGATCGACTCGGCGTCGAGGTGGTTGGTGGGCTCGTCGAGGAGGAGCACGTCGGGCTGCTGGAGGAGGAGGCGGCAAAGGGCCACGCGGCGGCGCTCGCCACCCGAGAGGGTCGAGATCTTCTGATCGTCGGGCGGGCACTGGAGGGCATCCATTGCGCGTTCGAGCTTATTGTCGATGTTCCATGCGTCGGCAGCATCGAGAGCATCCTGAAGCTCGGCCTGACGGGCAATGAGAGCATCCATCTTGTCGGGGTCGTCGAGCACTTCGGGATCGCCGAATGCCTCGTTGACGCGATCAAATTCGGCCAGAAGATCCATGGTGTGCTGCACGCCCTCGCGCACCACCTCGATCACTGTCTTGTCGGGGTCGAGCTGAGGCTCCTGCTCAAGGTAGCCCACCGAATATCCGGGGCTGAACACCACTTCGCCCTGATAGCTCTTGTCTATCCCGGCGATGATCTTCAGGAGGCTCGATTTACCCGAACCGTTGAGGCCTATGATGCCAATTTTGGCGCCATAGAAAAATGACAGGTATATGTTTTTGAGTACTTGCTTCTGTGGAGGGTAGGTCTTGCTCACGCCTACCATGGAGAAGATAATTTTCTTGTCGTCGGCCATAGGGGAGATTGGGGTATGTAAGTAGGGGGTCGATTAATGATACAACGGGATGGAGGAGATTATCTTTTGCGGCGGGGTGCTGCCGTGCGGAATGGGTATTCGGGTGTGGTGCGTCCGGTGGCGATATTGTTGAGTTTGCCTTTGATGAGCTGGCGGCGCATGAGGTTTACACGGTCGGTGTAGACCTTGCCCATCAGATGGTCGAGCTCATGCTGCACAATGCGGGCGGCAAAGCCCGAGATCTCCTCCTCGCGGGGCTGGAGATCGCCGTCGAGATAGCGGAGGCGGATATGCTCCACTCGCTTCACCTCTTCTGAAAGGCCGGGGAGGCTGAGGCATCCTTCGTCGCGCCCCACCTCGTCGCCGTCGAGAATCTCGAGCTCGGGGTTGATTATGGTGCGCTTGAAGCCTTCACATTCGGGAAAACGCTCGGCCAGAGGCTGGCCGTCGATCACTACAAGAGCGATGCTCTTGCCTATCTGCGGAGCAGCCAGACCCACTCCATCGGAGCTGTACATAGTTTCATACATGTTTTCGATAAGCTCCTTAAGGGTAGGATCGGGGGCTTGGACATCGATTGGGGCGGCCACGGCGCGGAGCACCGGATGACCGTAGAGGTATATAGGAAGTCTCATATATGGTCTGATTGCTGATTCAGATATTATCTGGACAACGGTAGGCGCGGCTCTCGAGGTAGTCGTTGAGGATTATGGTGGCAGCCATGCGGTCGACAACTGCCTTGTCTCGGCGCTGACTGCGCGTCATGCCAGCGTCGAGCATCGACTTGTGGGCCAGAGAGGAGGTGAAACGTTCGTCGAAAAACACTATCTCGATCTCCTTTGGGAGCGCTTTGCGCAGCTGCCCTATGCCTGGCTTGATGTAGCGCATCGACTCGCTCGGGGAGCCGTCGAGCTGCGTCGGGAGTCCTACCACTATAGTGTCGACCTGCTCCGATGCTATATATTTTTTTATGAAGGCTGTGAGCTCGGCCGTTGGCACTGTGGCGAGGGCCGTGGCCACTATGCGCGATGGATCGGTCACTGCCACTCCGCAGCGACGCCGTCCGTAGTCGATGGCCATAAGTCGTCCCATGCCTGCAAAATTACTAATTTTTTTGCCACATGGCCATCGCCAGTGGATAAATTGACCATGAGATAGACCTACATCGACGGGAGCATTACATAGGGTCGACGTCGTAGTAGATCATGGCTCGGCGCACAGGCTCGTAGCGTGCTTCGGCCAAACGGGTGTGGATAGCGGTGAGCAATTCTCTCACCCGGCTCATGGGTGCATCAGCTTCGATCTTGAGCATAAGGCGCCGGATAAAGAAGTTCTGCACCCGGCCAACGGGGGGCGCATCGGGTCCGGCCACGCGCTGCGGGCCAAACACCGCGCGCAGATGGGATCCGTAGGTGTCGGCAAGGGCGTCGGCGGCAACCCGCTCCCGGTGTTTGATATAAATATACACCAGCCTTACAAAGGGGGGATAGCGGAATTGGCGGCGCTCTTCGATCTCGCGGTCGTAGAATGCGCGGTAGTCGTGGGTTTCCAATAGCGGAAACAGGGGATCATCGGGGCGGCGGGTCTGTATCATCACGGTGGCCGGGCTATCGCTGTCGGGTCCGGGACGTCGGCCTGCACGGCCTGCCACCTGTTCGAGCATGGCATAGGCGCGCTCGGATGCCCTGAAGTCGGGTGCCGACAGCATGGCGTCGGCATTTGCCACCACCACTGCCCTGACACCACCGAAGTCGAGACCTTTGGTCACCATCTGGGTGCCGATAAGTATGCGCGCCTTGCCGCTTGAAAACTCGTCGATGATGGCCTGATGGGCATCTTTGGCGCGGGTGGAGTCGAGATCCATGCGTGCTATCCTTATGTCGGGGAATATGGTGTCGGCCTCATCCTCGACCCGCTCGGTGCCGTAGCCCACCACCTCGACCGAGCCGGGGTCTTGCATGCCGGACACACGGCGGGGAGCGGGTATCGCGCTCCGCAGTAGTGGCACACAAGTCGGTCGAGACTGCGGTGGTAGGTGAGGGTCACATCGCAATGCTCGCACTTTGGGGTCCACGCACACTGCTTGCACACCGCCATGGGTGCGAAGCCTCTGCGATTGAGGAATATTATGGCCTGACCGCCGGTGTCGACAGCTGACCGCACCAGCTCTATGGCGCGGTTGGTGAAGATGCCATGGAGCTGTCCGGCCTGACGGGAGCGGGTCAGATCGGTCACTTCGATCGAGGGGAGGCGGGCGTCGCCATATCGCTCGGTGAGCTCCACAAGACCATACTTGCCGCTCAGCGCCTTGTGGTAGGTGTCGATGGCGGGTGTGGCGCTTCCGAGGAGGGTCTTGGCTCCGTGCATCCGTGCCAGTACGGTGGCGGTGTCGCGGGCATTGTAGCGCGGAGCCGGATCCTGCTGTTTGTAGCTCTGGTCGTGCTCCTCGTCGACCACCACCAGACCGAGCCGTGCGAAGGGGAGGAAAAGAGCCGAGCGGGCACCGATCACCACCACCGGGCCCGGGTCGGCGAGCATACGGCGCCATATCTCCACCCGCTCGTTGTCGGAAAACTTGGAGTGGTAGACTATCACTTTTGAACCGAACACCTTCTGGAGGCGCCCGGTGAGTTGAGTGGTGAGTGCAATCTCAGGCACGAGCATCAGACACTGACGCCCCTGGCGGAGCACATAGTCGAAAAGATGGATATATAGCTCGGTCTTGCCCGAGGAGGTGACACCGTGGAGGAGAGTGACTTCGCGTCCGCCTGTCCATGACCTGTGGAGCTGATCGAGCGCCACGCGCTGAGCTTCGCTCAGCACCGGCAACTCGCCTGTGGCGAGGCCGTCGAAAGCAAATCGGCTCACGACTTTGCGGTAGCTCTCCACCACCCCTTTTTTCTCAAGAGCGGAGATGATGGGTAGGGTGACATCGGCACGCTCCATGAGTTCGGTGCGGGTCACTTCGCGAGGCGCACCGTTGTGGCGCATGGCTCCGCTTAGTTCCAGAAGGGCCAGGAGTACCCTCTCCTGCTTGGGTGCGCTCTTGACGGCGGCAAATGCGCCGGCAAACGATGGGTCGGCTCCCGGGGCGGTGAGCGCCGCAGCAAGACGGACACAGGTGATGTGGCGCGCCCGGAACCGCTCAACCATGCGCTCCGACACCGTCACGGCATGCCGGGCGATAAGCCGCGACATCACGCGGGGTAGCGAGGCAATGCCGCTGGCTTTCTCAAGGTCGGCCATCGAGATGCGCTTTCCCTCGTGGTCGAGAATCTGCACCACTCTCACCTCGCTTGCCGAGAGTCGCTCGGCCGGATTCTCTTCCCAGTCGGGGTCGAGCTCAACAAAAGTCTCGCTCTCGAGCTTCAGTCCTGCGGGGAGCGCGGCTTTCATCACGTCGCCTATGGCACAGAAATAGTAGTCGGCCACCCACTGCCAGAGCTGTTTCTGCGGGCGTCGGAGGATAGGCTCATCGTCGAGGATTGCCTCGATCTCTTTCACCTCGACATCTTTGGGGGGCAACACGCCTACCGTAGCCACAATGCCGGTGTAGCGGCGCCGCTTGCCGAAGGGCACCACCACGCGGTGTCCCTCGCGAATGGATTGCTCCATGTCGTTGGGGACGGCATAAGTAAACGGAGCCGGCAGGGGCAGCGGCAAAATCACTTCGGCATACATGGCTTCGATGGTCGGTAAAAAAAGATGGGTGGACGGTCGGTTATCGGAGATTGTCTCTCACCCGGTCGAGGTAGGCCTTCATGCGGTCGGAATCGTGGGCCGCAACTATCTCCTGGAGCTCGGCGAGGCGCTCCTGGATGCGGGCGAGCTGCTCGGGGGTGTTGGGGTTGAAGAGAATCTCGCTCAGCAGATAGTCATCTTCCGACATCAGGCCCCGGGCTATCTTCATGTGGCGCTTGAAGGTGGTGCCGGGGGCATCCTGATGTTTCATGATCCCGGCAAACACCAGGGTGGAGGCAAACGGGATCGAGAGAGAATAGGCTATGGTGTGGTCATGCTCCTCAAAGGAGTATTCCTCGATATGGAGCCCGAGACGGTTGTAAATGTCGAGGAAGAAAAGGCGTGCCATATGGTCGCCCTCGGTTATGACGATAGCGTTTTCGTCGGCCAGATTGCTGAGAGAGGCAAAAGTGGGGCCAAACATGGGGTGGGTCGATACAAACCGGTGTCCGCAAGAGGCGTAAAATTCCGGCAGACCTGTCTTGACCGATGCTATGTCGCTCAGGATCGCGTCGGGCCCCAAGTGGGGTAGCACATTTCTGAAGGCATCGAGGGTGTATTTTACCGTGGCAGCATTGATCACCAGTTCGGGATCGAAGTCGTCGACTTCATCGAGCGAGGCAAAGCGGCGGCAATTGTAGGCGAAGCGGAGGCGGCGGGGGTCGGCATCGTAAACGGCCACATCGTGGTCAAACGAAAGCAGGTCGCAGAAAAACGACCCCATCTTGCCTGCTCCGAGTATAAGTATTCTCATCGTGTGCGGTCGTTGAGTACTTCGATCTGCTGGCGCACGCTCTCCTCATGGATGGCGAGGAGCACCGTCTTCAGAAATTCGCTACCCATCTCCATGTCGGTGCCGATCTTGAGTCGGGTGCGGATCACATCGTTGTAGCGGTTGGCCTGCACCACGGGCATGCGGTGCTCCTTCTTGTACTGGCCTATCTCGCGGCTCACGCGCATACGCTTGGCGAGCACTTCGAGCAGCTCATTGTCGATCTGGTCGATCTGCTGTCGCAGGAGGGTGAGGTTTTCGGTCGACTGGCGGGAGTCGCGCACCACGAGGGTGTTGAGGATGAAGTTGAGTATCTCGGGGGTGAGCTGCTGGGCGGCGTCGCTCCAGGCTTGGTCGGGGTTGCAGTGGCTCTCGATGATAAGTCCGTTGAAGCCCATGTCCATGGCCTGCTGAGCGAGGGGAGCTATGAGCTCGCGCTTGCCGCCGATGTGGGATGGATCGCAGATAATGGGGAGCGACGGGTAGCGCAGACGCAGCTCGATGGGTATGTGCCACTGGGGCATATTGCGGTAGAGATGCTTGCCGTAGGTCGAGAAGCCGCGATGGATTGCACCAAGGCGGTGGATGCCTGCGTTGTAGATGCGCTGGAGCGCTCCTATCCAGAGCTCAAGGTCGGGGTTGACAGGATTTTTGACCAACACGGGGATGTCGGCACCGGCTCCTGCGAGAGTGTCGGCAATCTCCTGCATGGCAAAGGGGTTGGCCGAAGTGCGGGCGCCTATCCAGAGCATATCCACACCGGCTTCGAGGGCCTGCTCCACATGCTGGCGGGTGGCCACTTCGGTCGAGGTGTACATACCGGTCTCCTGCTTTACGGTGCGGAGCCATTCGAGGCCGGGGCGCCGACGCCTTCAAAACCACCCGGCTTGGTGCGCGGCTTCCATATGCCGGCGCGGAATATTCTGATTCCGTTGGCGGCCAGTTCGCGGGCGGTGCAGAGCACCTGTTCTTCGGTTTCGGCGCTGCATGGACCGGCAATGATCAGAGGTCGTGATGTGTCGATGCCTTCAAAGGCTATGGGCTTTAGATCTTCCATTTTGATATATAAATGTATGTGTAGTCGGTTGATAATGCGGGTTAACTTATTTTTTCGGCGCCTTGCTTCCAGACTTTTATGCGATCGAGGGCCCGACGCATGTTCTCTTCTGTGGCACACAGGCTTATACGTATGTATCGCTCGCCGTTGGCTCCGAATATGAATCCGGGGGTTATGAACACCCTTGCTCCGTAGAGCACTGCGTCGGCCAGCGCCTCGCTGCTATCGGCGCTGTCGGGATGCGGCCCCACAGAAAGAGGCCCTTCTGGGCCGGGTCGAAGGAGCATCCGAGAGCATCCATGATCTTTTCGGCCACCTTGCGGCGCGATGCATAGACGCTGTTGAGTTCGGCAAACCATTGTGGACCTAACGCGAGGGCTTCGACGGCGGCTTTCTGCAGGGGGCGGAACTGGCCTGAGTCGATATTGCTCTTGACCTTCAGCACCCATTCCACAAACTGCGGATTGGAGGCAAGCATGCCCATGCGCCATCCGGCCATGTTGTGGCTCTTTGAGAGGGAGTTCATCTCGATGGCAATATCCTTGGCGCCCTCCACCTGCAGGATGCTGAGCGGGGTGTCGTTGAGAATGAAGCTGTAGGGATTGTCGTGGGCGATCACTATGCCATGGCGATGGCCGAAGTCGATCAGGCGTCGGAACAGTTCCAGCGTGGCGGGTGTGCCGGTGGGCATATGCGGATAGTTGACCCACATGAGCTTAACACGCTCGAGAGGCATCTGCTCCAGAGCCTCGAAGTCGGGCATCCAACCGGAGTCGGCTGTCAGTGAATAGGGTATCACCTCGGCCTCGGCCAGACGGCTCACAGAGGTGTAGGTGGGGTAGCCGGGATCGGGCACGAGCACCGCGTCGCCCGGATTGAGAAACGCGAGCGAGATGTGGAGTATGCCCTCCTTCGAGCCTATGAGGGGCTGGATCTCCTTGTCGGGATCGAGCTCCACGCCATACACGCGGCTATACCAGTCGGCAAACGCACGGCGGAGGGGCGCTATGCCCACATATGGCTGGTAGGAGTGGGAGTCGGGGCGGGAGGCGTCGGCGGAGAGAGCATCGACCACCGCCTGATCGGGCATGCGGTCGGGGCCTCCTATGCCGAGCGAAATGATGTCTTTGCCCTCGGCGTTGAGGGCGGCCACCTCGCGGAGCTTGCGCGAGAAGTAATATTCTTTTACGCTTGCCACACGTCGGGCAGGCACTATCGGATCAGATTTCATTGCAAACAGGATTTGTACTCGCCGAGCGAGCGGAAGTCGTTGATGAGAGGACGGACGGCATCAATGGCCTGACGGTAGCGCACCATCGAGTCGAATGTGAGATCGGCATAGAAGCGATATTCCCATTCGCGGCCTATGATTGGCATCGACTGTATCTTGGTGAGGTTTATATCGTAGAACGAGAATATGGTGAGCACCTTTGACAGGGCACCGTTGGTGTGGGGAGCGTGAACACTATCGAGGCTTTGTCGCAATCTTCGGGTCGCGGACGGAGGGAGTCGGCAGCCAGCGGATCGGCGAGGATCAGGAAGCGGGTGAAGTTGCGCTTGTTTGTCTCGATGCCTTTCTCAAGTATCTCGAGGCCGTAGAGATTGGCGGCATACTCGCCACACACCGCACCCATGTGGCTGTCGGTGAGGCCCCGGGCAATGAGGCTTGCGGTGCCGGCGGTGTCAAACATCTCGGTGAGCTTGAGGTGGGGATGGTGGCGCAGATATTGCTCACACTGCATCAGCGCCATAGGGTGGGAGCCCACCTCGGTGAGGTCGGCCAGCGAGAGTCCCGGTAGGGCGCAGAGCACATGGGAGATGCGCATTTTGGTCTCGCCCACGATTGTGTGCGACGACCGGCGCAGCAGTTCATGATTCTGGAGCAGCGCTCCGGCAATGGTGTTTTCAATTGCCATGATGCCCAGCAGTGAGGCGTCGGCCTCAAGGGTGTCCATCATCACGGGAAATGATTCGCACTCCACGGTGTCGATTTCGTCGGTGCCGAAATAGGCGCGTGCGGCGGCATCGTGGAAGCAGCCGGCCACTCCTTGTATCGTTACTCTCAGGCTCATTTTTTGGTGACGGGTGTTTAGAGGGGATGTTAATGATCGGTGCTAAAAAAAATGTCCCGACTTCATGGTGATGAGGCCGGGCAGCGGGTGTTGACTGGGAGAGAAGTTCAGCGGTTACCGTGGTAGCAGTATTTTATACCGACTGTCATTTCTGCACATGTCTGTTGCCGATGCCCTTTTCCACGTAGTAGAAAAACACTTCGGAGCAAAAATAATATGCATAAAATCGAGTCATCGGATAATAGCTGTCAGAGATTGAAAAGTCGGAGGGCAGTGTGCCGCTCTGTTAAATCTCTTGGCAAAAGTAGGCATTTTCCGTCAATCCGCCAAGAATTGACGCCAAAAAACGAGATTTTGAACGCGATCGGGGCTCAGGCGGCCTTGCTTTCGGGAAGAAACACGAAATATACAGCCGCAATCATGAGCGCCGCCGCCACGAGATGGTTCCAGCGCAGATGGAATGAGTCGAAGGCAATCATGCTGAAGATGATGAATACCACAAGGGTGATCACCTCCTGCATCACCTTGAGCTGCATGAGCGAGTAGGGGCCTCCGTTGCCCTCGAAGCCCATGCGGTTGGCCGGCACCTGAAAGCAGTATTCGAGCAGGGCTATGCCCCACGACATCAGGATCACTACATAGAGAGGCCACGACGACCCCACCCCGGCGCTCTGGAGCTTCAGGTGGCCATACCAGGCGAGAGTCATGAAGATGTTGCTTATCACGAGAAGCACCACCGTTGCTATCATTGGGCTTATCATAGATGACACACAGATTGAACTATAACTTTCATTGAATTTACGTCATACATTGGGCGGTTGGCAGATTCCTTCTGTCAACCGCTTGATTTTTTTACCAATATATTTGGTAGTATTGATTATTTGTTATATCTTTGTATTACGTTATCACGTAATATATATAGTTATGGCAAAGAGTCTATCACCACACCCTGAATGGGCAACAAAATACCGCCGTCCCGGCACCGAGCTCCGTTGCATCAATGGAAGATACTGCCTGTATGAGTGTCATTGTATTTATGACAAGGAGAGAAAACGCAATCGCAAGATTACGGGAAAGTATCTTGGTTCGATTACCGAGGAAGGAGGCTTCAGGCCGTCAAAGAAAAGACAGCTTGAACAGGAAATGGAGCAACTTAAGAATGGTGAAAAGGCTACTGTGGCCGAACCCAAGATAGGACAAGTCAAGGAATATGGGTTGTCGTGGCTGATTTCCAACAAGATGGGCACTATTACCGAACGCCTGAAAAAGGATTTTCCAAACGATTACAATCGTATCATATCCCTTGCTTATTGCAGGTTGCGTTATCAGTCTCCCATGAGAGACGTGCAGTCAGACTTCTGCGACAGCTATCTTTCTACCGAACTCGGCACTGTGGGATTGGCGGCAAGCCAATTGAGTGGCTTCCTGTTTGACCTGGGGAACAGGCGTGAGGAGATCGTCAAGTATATGGATTATTTCTGCAGTGGCTCATCAAATATTATATTCGACGGCACCGACATGCTCAGCGCCTCGCGCCTGATGGGTCTTCCTCAGCTTACGAAAACGAAGACCGGAGCCTTTGAGAAGGCAGTCAACCTGATGATGGTGTTCTCATTGGACTACATGCTGCCATCCTACTTCCGTTTGTTGCCAGGCAACATAAAGGATGTCAAGGCATTTAAGCTCTGTATGGAGGAATCCGGGGCTGCCAATGCCGTCGCTATAATCGACAAGGCATTCCCATCTAAAGCCAATCTTGAGTTTCTTGAAGAGGCCAAAATAAAATACATCGCATCACTTCGCCGCTCCACTGCCGGACTTGACTACTCTGCGTTCCATAATCGCGACAATCGCGGAGCCGATGGCCATTTCAGATATCAAGGTCGGACAATATGGTATAAGGAGCAGAAACTTGAGGAAAGGCGCGTGGTGATTTTCTTTGATGAGGAGCATCGTATTGAAGAAGACCGCGATTACCTTGACCGCGTTGACAGTGGCAAATACGATAACTATACATTGGAGGGCTATCACGCCAAGACAGAAGTCTTTGGAACTATTGCACTGATTACCAATACTGATAAAACGGCGCAACAACTTTATGAGGCGTACAAGACCAGATGTGAGGTTGAACAGGCTATTGATGTATTCAAAACAAACCTTGACGCTGACTCAACATACATGCAGAGCGCACAATCTCTGGAAGCATATACCTTCATCAATTTTATCGCTATGCAAATGTTCTATATAATCAGAGAACATTTACGGAGTCGTGAGAAATTATCCAAATATTCACCGACGCAGATGATCAAGAAACTCAGCCGTGTCCGCACCGTCTATGCTTCCGGTAAATGGAACCGGGCTGAGATGACAAAGAAAGAAACCGACCTCATGGCTGAGATCGGCTGGAATATTACGTAACTTCGATGAAAGTTATAGATTGAATGATAATGAAGATGAAAGGAAAAAGCGTTTTTTTTTTGCGACTGCAAAATTAGCTGTTTTCATCCACCCGGGCAAGCGCGACGGGCGATGATATAGTCGGCTATGTCTTGCGAGCCGGTGAGGAAGAAAGGAGCGGCTACGCACGCTCCTCGTCGCCGGAGGGCCGTCCAAAGGAGCAGAGGGGTGATGCCCATCAGGCGCGTAGCGCCCGGAGCCCCTTGGGGCGTTCCTTGAGGTTAGCCCCACTCAAAGGCGCGCGTAGCCGCCGCAGAGTGGGGTCGAATGGGCGAAGACGTAAAGCTCAGCGTCAGCCGAGCACCCCAGCGCGACGCCATTGCCGCCGAAGGTGCTCGGCTGACGCTGAGCAATCCAAAGAAAAGCGCACATATCCCCGGGCTGTGGCGGCTATCGCGCCTCCTCGTCTCAGTGGCGTATGTTCCGGGAAGCATCCATACATGGCTGATCAAATTATCCGGCTTAGCGGCTATCGAGCAATGCCATGCAATAACGCCAAAGGGGTGTCAGCACATAAAACAGAGAGTCAGCTCCCGGCGCGATGCCGGGAGCTGACTCTCTACAGGGGTAAATCCATGTGGTGCGGATCAGCTCCGCTGATGGATCAGATGGTGCGGCCGTCGGGTCCTACGAGGATCACCGACGAGGGTCGAGCTTGAATGTGGCGCGCTTGCGGGCCTTGAAGGTGATGGTCATAAGGGTCTCGGAGCCGGAGAGAAGGGGCTTGGTGCCGCGGTTGACGAAGGTGGGATAGAGCACCTTGTCGCCCGAGGTGTGCAGGCGGTCGTAGGTGAGATTGGTCATCTCCTTCATGCCCGAGGCGTCGATGCCGGCAAATTCCATTCGGCAGCGTTGTAGGGAGGGCAAACGAAAGGGCGTTGATAGATGCGAGATCCTTGCCGGAGACGGTGACTGTGACCACATCGCCGGCGTTGACGGCCTTGCGCGAGGAGAGGGCGAAGTCGAGCTGTCCGGCAGGAGCGCCACCACAGT
>PDYJ01000031.1_pt1 | contig 29975 bp, 38 predicted proteins | sample 1430841 | NCBI WGS metagenome assembly PDYJ01 (sample SAMN07237672, study PRJNA390542) | Gut metagenome, whole genome shotgun sequencing project. | isolation source: fecal pellets | host: Mus musculus | place: USA: New York, NY | collected 2016-10 | reverse complement strand
CTATCGATTCAATAGCAATTTGGGAGCCGAATGTAGGAAGAGTGTTCTATCTTCTCGTTCTTTTCATATGGTTGATTCTGATGAGTCTTTTTCTTCTTTTATTAATTGCCCGAGAAGGGGTAGGTTTGTTCTGCTCAGTTTGATTTTGGACCTCTTTCATGTCAGCCAAAGCAAGAGCGGGAAAAAAAAGCGCAAGCAGCCGAAAGAGCGGCACACATAGTGTTCACGAAGTCAGGGACGAAAAGTTAGAACACGAAAATCACTCCGCAATAAATTATCAAAAGCAAGGTAAGTTGGTTAGCGGCTTTCTTTTTAGATTTAGATCTGTTTTTTATTTAGCTTATCTCCGGGGTTTGGGTTTGAATTTGTTTTCTCAGCTCAAATTTTACAAACCTCCCGGAGATCTTTTCTCGTATATCAGCTAACCGGCTAAGAGCAATTTTTTTAACCTCATCTCCTAAAACAAAAATGACGCTAGTAAATCCCAAAGAAATTCAACTGATTCTGCTTTTGAGCGGATTGGCCTGTATTGCCTTGAGCCCGGCGTTTTTGTTTGAAAAGGAAACCGTCGGTATGGGGCAGTTTGCTGTGATGGGACTCTTGGTTCTTGGAATGATTCTTGTCATTTTGGCGGCAGCAGTGGGAGAGTGATTATGAACAACTGCATCCAGTTAACAAAGAAATTAAAACCTCAGTTTGTGACCCGATTAAGGGTCTTCTGACCGAGATGTACAAAGATGTGCCGGCGTCAGAATCAGAACCGCAAATTTACCAAATTGTCTATTCTACTGTGGAGAATTTGGAATGGGCGGCTAACGGTTATGGTTATTTTCACGACTGTGCCCTATATATGTTTCAACTACAAAAGGATTTGTAAAAGGACTGAGGAGAATTTGTCTGTCTTAGGCAAAAGTTTTGATTTGTGCGCTTTGCCGGATGATTTCAAAGAGGTGTAGCCAATGAGATTTATCGGGAAGGATGAAAAAAGCGGAAACTGGAAAAACTATGTTTACCCAAGCTATTCAGTATCAAATACTCCTTCAAGCCAGTATCTTGGGTGTTGTTTATTGCGCAGTAAATGGATTGAAAGAGCCATGTCCAACAACTACATTGGTTTTCCTTGGATCAGTTATAGCTACAGCAATTCTTCCGGATCTAAAACCTTTTTTCAATACTTCCAGTTGGGGTACGGAATTCTTCACCGCCTGCCTAATCGCAGGCCTGCCTTATTACTTTCCAAAACCGCTGGAATTGTTTATAGAGTATGCCGCGTTTGCTGTTATTACAGTGGGAGCTTTGTGTATTCCGTATTTTTGAAGCTTGCACTGAGAAGTTGTATTAGATCTTCGGACTCAAAAATGAATCAAGACTATGTGATGTACATACTGTTCGTCCAGAACCTTCTTGTGTGTACTTCTTTTTGCCTCTTTTTGTTTCTTATTCGGCCGTCATTGACTACTTTTTTATGTCACGTGTACTCGATGGCAACTTTGATAACAAATGCCTCTCTAAAAGAATATATGTACACGGAAGAGTGGCACAGAGCACTAATACTTTCAATTCTGACATCATTGTTACCCTATTTTTGGCCAAAAGAAAAAATTCTTTTTATCAGTTACTTAACTTTTTTGATTTTATCGATATTCGCTACGTTCTTCGGCTATTACATCAATTCAGACATTTTTGTCAAAGCATGGTCGACTCTAATATAGATTTCTTTGCGGGTATTATCGCTGAAGGAGAACGTCAGAAAGTGTTCTGTGCTTTCTGGAGGGAATTCTATAAAAAGACTTTTTCTAACTTTTTCGTCCAAAGGAAAGAGCAAGATTTGTTTTCCGTCTATTTCCGGACGAAAGACTCCGTTTTGCTCCCAACTGAGGGAAATTGGCTTTCTAAAAAATCGATTGAATGGATCAGAAACATATATTTTCTCCAAGTAAAGTTGCTCTCTAGTGGATTGAATCTCAAACGAAAGTTCTTGAACTATCCAAGCTTCTTTAAAAATTCTATTCTTTTTAGATCTAATGTTGATGATTGTGAAATTTTTTGTTTGGTAGAGAAAGCAATATATAGCAAAGAGCAAAGCGGCTCCCGCCAAAGCTGTAGAAAGCCAATTAAGTATAGTATCTCCAAGCTTTCCGAAGTTCATAACTTCCAGCAAGAGTCTTGGATACAAACCAGAAAATGTAACTATAACGATACTAATAAAAATGCAAGAACCAAGAATCCGATTCTGACAAAAGAGTTTTGCAGCAACAAGAAATTGCCTTTTATTCATTTAATCCTCCGAGGGTTGATTAGTAATTTTGGCGTGGTAGCTAAATTCTATTCTTCCCTTCGGAGGATCCACTGCTTTATACGACAAGAGAGGGCTGTCTCTGCTATTGGACAGTAGGAGGAGACTCCTTCTATCCGGACAGGAGAGGATTGGAGAGATGTATACAAAGCTACATCCAAACAATAGTCACATAGGAATGAAGGATGACAATTGATGTTCTTAAATTTTTGAGTTTGTTTATCCTATTGGTGTTGGCGACTATATCAGTAGCCGTTTCAATTTACGGAATTATGGCGGCGATCTCCAAGGATATTGAGGCAATGTACAAGTATGGGCTGCTTGCGTTGTTTTTTACTTTGATTCTGGAGTTAGCGATTTATAGTTATAACTTCACGCTAGAAAGGTTGTGCATTGAGTGAAGTTCTCAGGAGTTGAGGCATATTAAATGAATACCTTTAGCTTGAGTTTTGGAAGGTTACCTTCCAAAACTGTGAAATGTAATACGCTACATACTCGATTTGTGTTGCGTAGTCTGAAAGGAATATGGATTTTATATTTCTCAGGCTCCAACTGTTGGAATCTAGTAGAAGGTATCTTTTTATCTAGCTTGATTACACTGGAATTGGAAGGTGCATTATCAAAGATAAAACCTTTACATTTAATTTCTTCCAAATATAGGGGATGCTTAACGTCTAAGAAAGAGATTGTGAGCAAGAAACCCCATGTACTTTTGTAGATGTAATAGTCCAGTCAATGACAGGTTCCTCCGCTTTCAGAATCGCTCTGGCATTAATTATTGAACTTACTCAGGCAGCAAAAGAACAAAGAAAAATGAGGAAACTAATAAAAGCCTCAATATCTTCCTTAGGAATTAAGTTTTTCAGAGAAAAAAAATACTTCTCTGACATGGTACAAGGAAACCACCGATAATGCGGTCAGAAGCAAGATAAGGAGAGTTTCTTTAATCACAATTTTTTTTGCAGACATCTTTTTCCTCCGAGGATTGTTTAGTTTTTTGAATTCGACACTCAAATTCTATTATTTCCTTCGGAGGACTCAATCTCCCTCTCCGGCAATTCAAGGATGAAAAATGAAGATAACCCAATCCAGAAGACTAAAAACTGCACTTTGTTTTATCGCCGGGACTGGCCTTTTAAGCTGTTTTGCATTTAAGGTCATGGCTCAGGAGAATTATTCAAAGATTCCGGGGATGCCAAGCATCGATTTTATGACCGGTGATGACCGCTGGGGATGCGAAGTTCTTCTTTGTCTCGCAAACCCAAACGGGCCACGAGCGGTAAGCGAATGCCGGCCTCCTATCGACAAGTTGTTTAAATGCCTGTCAAAGCGTCATCCTTGTAAATTCCCGTCTTGCCCGATGGCCGGAGAAGGAAATTATGCGAAGCAGCTCAATGACGGCTTCGATCCATGTTCCTTATATGGATTGGAAGATGCACCAAAAGGCCATTTGATGCAGGGAAAACTTGATGCACTTGAGCTCACGACTAATAAAAGAAGAAAGACTCAGTACGTCAAGCGAGGTTCTTCTTCCTTCAATTGGGGAGAAGAACAATACTTTCCTGTAGAGACGACTGGTTCCGGCGGTCACTGGGGCGGAACAAAGGCCTGCGTGAAAGGTTACCAAGGTACTGTTTATGAACCTTACACCTGCTATCAAGACAGTTATCCGACGACTTGCTATCGCCCTGTGAAAGTTTACGAACAAGTTCTTTGGCAGGATTATCAGAGCCGTCGTGCGATCGATGTTTATATCGACGGAAAAGTGTTCAGACGCGTTCATTGGTAAAAGGGAGAGTTTTAAACACCATAGAGAAATATCTGATGAGTTTTTATCCCCGGTAGATTCAAAAGATTTTCTCTGTGGTACTTACCGGAAGAAAAAATGATTATTAATAAAGAAAAAATTCAGGACGTTGAAGTTGTCAAAATCGGAGAAAAACTTAAACCCGGTTTTGCCGGCCCTCGGAAACTGGCTATCTATGAAGCAAGAGTCAAACAAGGACAAAAGACATTGAAAAAGAAGTCAGAAGATTTGAACGAGTTGCTGGCGTGGATTCAGAAAAAGAAGGCAGCGTAAGGTTTTACACCTTTGTGAATTTTTATACCTCAGCTTATTTGTGCAAACGTTTATTTTACAAAGGTTTTTTCTTCAAGGCTGTTCGGAGGCCGGATGCTAAAAAGTTTAAATTTTTACTTGGCCGGTAAATTTAAACGCCTCCGAACTGTCCTATTTTAAATTGTCAGAGCATCCATAAAGACAACGGCCCCGTAATGAGAAGGTACGGTAAAAGATAATTCTTCTCAAAAGTTCATAAGCGTCCAGTTAACCGGCCAAGTTAAATATAGAACGAATATGAACAAGATATTTTTTAAGAAGATCTGGAACAGAAGCAGAGGCTGCTTTGTAGTCGTATCTGAGGCTGCTTCGTCAGTATCAAAAACAGGCTGTAAAAAAGCTGTAGCAAGTACATTAGTTTTGCCGTTCTTCTGCCTGCCTGCTGCCGCAAGTGCTGAAGTTGTGTGGGAAGGAGATACTAATGCGTCTCAGTTTTCAACGGATGAAGGACCTCGTGCAAGCCAGACTAATGTAGTGAATGGGAATTTCACGCAGGACGTTGGACTCATGTATGCGGTCACCGACGAACACTATCATTATCCCAATATGTCTCTAACCGTTAACGGCAATTATTATGCGCAAGCCAGGACGGTGGCCCACTTTGGACACAACAGAAAAAGCTCTGAGGTATCGAATTTCAGACTTTTTGTCAGCGGCAATGCTACGCTAGACGGAGCTTGGGGCCTTGGTGTGAGAGGCGGCGGAGGCTACCATGACGGCAGTATTATTTCTAACGTCGAGGTAAGAGGCGTCACAACCGTCAACTCGTCCGGAGGCATCTCCAACGCAGCGGATGTAAAGACGACTGCAAATGTTAATTTAAATGTCCTAAATCTCTCGGGAGTCTACGCACTGGATGCCTCCGGCGGCTATTCAACAATAAATACAGTGAACCAGTACGGAGGCGTACTGCGTACTAGCTCTTCCCATGTGTTTCATGCGGTAAATGATTTGAATCTTTACGGTGGAACTACAACTAATCCTGTCGGCATTGTTGTCGGAACAAAGAGCGGTAATTTTTCAGTAGGCCGTACTTTAACTTTGGGCGGCGGAATCGTTTCGAACCGTTCACTTCTTACGCAAGTCGGAGGAGCAATTCAGGTTACTGCCGGCAGTTATGACTTCGGTACTTTCAATAAGAGCAACGGTACTCTTAGCAACGCCAGCACTTTTCCACAAGAGTGCTAACTGAAGTTTCTGTATTTCTTTCAGGAGAAAACCTATGAGCCAGAACAATTCGCTATCTGTCAGAGACGAATTAGAAGAGATCCGAGTGGGATCCAAGACGTATTCCATAGATCTGCTCGGGGCGATTTTCATAAATAAAAAGAAAGTCAGGCTCAAGATGCAACTCCCGATAACCTGCCCAATTTCCAATAAGGAGATGGTCTTTGACAGAGGCGGGAAGTGGTTGCTCAGACATCAACAATCGAACTATCTCTTTGAAAAGAGTCAAATCCTTATGTCTTTTTTTCGCAAGTTTTATGTCCTTTTTCAACCTAGAGGATGCGACAAACTCTTTCATGAGTTAAATATCCATCTCTTTAAAAAAAGCCTCTGGATTTTTGTACTTGGTTCCGCCTCCTGCCTCCACTTCCTTAATAGCAGTTATGGTCTCCTTGTTAGGAATATGCGCTCTGAATGGCATTCCTTGTTCTGCAACCGCTTGACTCAAAAATGTTCTGACAGCTTCGGAAAGGCTCATACCCATCTTTTCAAAGAGAACCGAAGCTTGTTCTTTCAAGTCTTGTGTCAGCCGAACTTGAATCTGGGTGTCTGTAACTGTACTCATAGTTTTAATGTAGTTAATTTGTCATAACACTGTAATTGTATATTAAAAATCATGAACAAAATTTATAAAAAGATTTGGAATAAGGCTAGAGGGTGCTTTGTTGCAGTATCCGAAGCAGTGTCTTCTGCCTGCCAAAGAGCAGGAAAACCAACCATAATCGGAATTTCAAGTTTACTTCTGCCTCTAACTACTCATGCCGCAGTCACCTTGGAAGGAAATCATAGCTTCGATGAGATGATTTACTCCAAGCATCACATTATGGCTTCGGATTACATAGTTACAGGTGATCTAACCGTAGGCAATGGATCATATGGATCGGTAGTTTGGACCTCAAAGGACTATACCAACAACAATCAAGTCCTGACTGTTCAAGGCAATCTTCATATTGATAATGGCGGCAAATTAACTGTAAGTCATAACGGGGATGGCGGAGCTCAATTAAACGGAACCGTAAACGTTGGTGGCAATTTAAATGTTAGCGGTGAATTAGCTTTAGGCAGCGGAAATGAAGGCGACAAAGATTCAAGCATTTCCAATCTCAACGTGGGCAATACTTGGAAAATAACCCAAACAGGTTTTGTTGATGTTCATCGCGATTACCGTAATACGCATATCAATGTGTATTCCAAAACAATTGATTCTGAAGGAATTCTAGATCTAACGAGAATCAAAGACGGATCAATAAGTACAGAAAATCTTTTTGTACGTGGCGGTACTTTTAATCAAACAAATAACATCCAAACCTATGCTTCCAATTCATTATCAGTTTTAGGAGGCACCCTTTCTAACGAATCTTCGCTGGTAGTAGGAGGAAAGAGCGGTCAATTTTCTGTTGGTAATTCGCTTACTTTAGAGGGCGGTAATTTAACCAACAGAAATTTATTAACTCAGATAGCCGGGAGTATCAACATAACAGGCGGCAGTTATGACTTCGGTACTTTCAATAAGAGCAACGGTACTCTTAGCAACGCCGGCACTTTAGCAATTACTCAATTTAATCAGTCAGGAGGTTCCTCTTCCAATACCGGAACTCTGTCAATTGGAAACTCTGATTTATATGGTTCATTGACTTCGAGCGGAACTTTGACGCTTACAGGCAATGTTACGAGCAGAGGAAACTTGTCTTCGACAGGAACGCTAAATAACCGTGGCAGCTGGACGGAAACTAATGCATTCACTATTGCCGGCAATCTCAACAACACTGGAGCAATCAACTTCCAGAATGGTTTTACTTTTGCTTCTAACGGAAAACTGAATTCATCCGGCACTATTCAAACCAGCAATGCCTCAAATATCTTTGACTCCCTGGGGAGTCAAGGACAAACGGCATTGACGATCGTCAGTATGAATGCGCAATTGCCGGAAGAAGCGAAGACTGCATTGACTGACTTATTCCGTCACTATGTTCCCGGAACCGTTGCTCAGAATCTGGTTGACCACGCCACGTTTACCGGCGGAAAAGTCATCGTTACCGGCGTCAATCTGACGCAGACGCAGGCAGCTGATTTGACAAAAGCATTCAAATCAAAGTTTGGATCCGCTACCACGCTTGAATTCCAAGGCACGATAGCCGGCGTTTCACATGATGATAAATTGAATGTTGCCAAAGTCAATGAACTTTATGACAACGTTGAGTCCTTAAGAGACGTCACAATCATTAGTCACAATCTGGAAGGTGAAGGAAAAGACGTTGAAATTGGAGAAAACGGCGTTAAGCATTCTGCAGGTTTCAAAGGCATAAACGAGGCTGCCTCTATCACTGTCAAAGACGGTAAGACTTTAGAACTTGTCGGAGAAAAAAATAACTCCAACTTCTTAATGGCCGCAGTCAATACGGTAGTCGAAGGATTTTCTAAACTTGTTTTCGGTTCCAAAGGCTTAGAAGATACTTATTCCGGAAAGACTGCAGCAGTTCACCTTACCGACACCAACGCAGCTTTGCTTGTTGCGGCCGGCGTCTATGAGTCGGAAAGCGTTTCCGGGGCTGGCTCTGTCAAAGTCGAGCAAGGAGCGGTTTTTGCTATAAAAGGGGCTTCGCAGAGCGGAAAACTTGATGTTAAGGGTCAACTTGATGTCAAAGGTGACGCTTCACTCGGGCATACTGAGCTCGCTGAGGGCTCTGTTCTGAATAATTCAGCCAATCTTCATCTGACTTCCATCGATTCTTCTGCCGGAGCAGTCTACAACCAGACTGGCGGTTCTCTTCAGTCCGATTCCGGTTGGTTTGAAAATGCCACATTGAATATTAGCGGCGGAAAACTCGATGGCTCTCTGATTAAAGACTCTGAAGGAAATGCTGCCGGACTCGGCAACAACACAATCAATATCAGGGGCAACGGTAAAAATCCGATTATCGTCACAACTGATCCGGCTGAAAGCAAGAAAAATTGGAAAGATAACTTAACAGTTGTCTATACGCCGGAGATCACAAGCGAAACAACGGTTAATGTCTACGAAGGCGGTGTTCTTCAAGCCGACAAACTCAATTTTGACGGCACAACTGAAAATTCTGTTGTGTTAGCCGGCGGTGCCTTAGAAACAAAACTTGATCAAGTTTTCAATGATGTTAAGCGAGATCTTTTAACTTTGGATGGAACGGACTCAGGCGGTCAGATTGGAGTTCCTACTCATGTACTCGGCGCAACAAGCGTCGGTTCCATGAAAGAAGAAGTCAAAAACGCTGTCTACGGTCATAGCGGACTAGTCGTATTCAATGACGAATATCTGAAAATGTCCGGCGTTATTGATGCTATGCAGCACTTTGTAGCGGATGCCGAAAATCCGGGAGTCATTGATCCCGATAATCCTTACACGCCCGGAGATACTTCTACAGGCTTGTACTTGGCTTTCACAGGCCAAGTTGACGGAAAATTAACTGTTGACTTAGCTAATCAGTTCGATTCAGAGCAGAGCGGAGGAGATCTTGCCGGTGTGGTACTTAGTCACACGATTCTTTACAACGAGTCTGCAAGCGATCCCAATAAATTAAACAATAATTTGGTTATCGGCTTTAATGAGCATAATCATCCGAATGCGAACGTTATTGATGTCAACCAGGGTATTGGTTTTTTAAGTGTTGACGGAGCGGATCAAGTTCATATTGAAGAAGGCAAAGAGTTCGTGCTTGTCGGTCATCATGATGATGACGATATCAGAACTGATGAAGACAGAAACAACGTTCACAGTGTTCCTGACAGTGTTTTATTCAATGAGAAGACAGCATTAATTAAAAATGACAACAATGACGGAGGTCATGTTGAAGTTTCCGGAAAGTTTACTTATGGAAGCTTCGCAGCGCATACTCCGACAATCGACTGGATTGGCTCCCTGCTCATCCATGAGTCAGGCACTGTAGAGGCCAAGAACGGAGAATATGCTGTTTGGGATATTGAAAACAACGGCAAGATTCACATCAATAAAGGCTCTATTCTTCATTCGCATAACTATACTGGCACCGGAGATTGGCTCAACGAAGGTCAAATCTGGTTAGGTAACTCTCATTCGGGACAAGTTGCCGATAAAGACCATATTCCATTTGAGATTAAAGGTAAGTTTGAAAATGCAGAAGGAGCAATTTTCAGCTCTGCTAATAAAACTAACCTTATTGTCAGCAATGAACTTTTGAACAAAGGTACCGGGCTTTATTCTGTACTTACCATTGCTGAAAACGGAGTTTCTGTCAATAAGGGAGAAGAGAGCGGAAAAGCCATTGAGGTTCAAACCGGAGGAAAACACGTCAACGAGGGCTCCTCTTTCTTTAAGAAAGTCAGTGTTTCCGGTCTTATTCAAAACTTTAAAGATTTTGTGATTGGAGCTGACTCTTCGACGTCAACTTTGGCCGAAACAGATGCCGATACGGATGTGAAGGCTTTTGAAGTTGCAGCCGGAGGACGTTTTGAAAACAAAGGTAACTTAACCGCCAGCTCTATTCAAACCTCTCAGATCGCCGGAGAGCTCGACAATACCGGAGTGGCCAATTACAACGATATGGTAATTTCAGCTACCGGTTCTTCGACTACAGCAAATTATGAAAAAGGAGAATGGCTGACAGTCAACGGTTCTCATCAAAACTCTAAAGTCTCCATCTGGAACAAGATTGATGTCGGCCAGAGCGGCAAGCAGGAAAATTCCGGATCTTTGGAAATAGCTGACGCCTTTAAAGTTGCCGGAGAGTTTGTTAATACAAAGACAGGCACACTCGATGCTTCAAAAGTCGGAAATACTGAAGTCACCGGTACTCTTACAAATGACGGGCAAGCTCAGTACAAAGATATGACTGTGCAAAACGGCGGCAGCTCTATTAATACCGGCTACGAAAAAGGAGAGTGGCTCAAGATTGAAGACGGAGGCAAACACGCTAATTCCGGAGTTTCTATCTGGAACCAACTTGCTGTTGACGGTGAGCTGAACAATGAGAAAGACGGCAGGCTTGATGCAACAGAAGTCGAGAACACTGAAGTCACCGGTACTCTTACCAATGACGGAACGGCCAACTACGATGATATGACTATCAAAGACGGTGGCCTCTCAGATAATAAAGGCTATGAAAAAGGAGATATCAAAACCGTTGGTCCCGACGGTACTCATAAAAACTCCGGCACTTCAATTTGGAATGAAATTAAAGTCGACGGCGGAGATTTTGAAAATACAGGTAAGACCGATACTGACAAGCTCACTATCGACGACGGAAAAGTTGAGATCGGTGCAGGTGAACTCAATGCAAAAGATACCGATCTGAACGGCGGTGACTTAGTCATCGGCAACGATAAGCCGTTGGCAGAAGAAAACAAAGCTCAAGCAGAGCTGAAAACCGATAAGCCGATAGATACGAATATTTATGTAAAAAATAACGGTGACTTAGGCTTAGGTGAAGATGCACTGGAGTTTGCAGACGTTGTAAGTGCTCTTCGTATTCCTGATGTTCCGAGCCGCTTGGTTGTTACAGAGCAGGTTGTTACCGGGCCTGGAGGCGGAATTGCGGTTGGTCCGAAAGTCTGGACAGATGAAGACAATCATGTCCAAATCGGCAACGGTGATTTGTATTTTGCAGACGGCAGCTACACGGTGATCAAAGCTGAAGCGGCTGCAAATTCACCGATATTTACTACAACCAGCGATATAGCCAAAGTGACTGTGGAGCCGGGTGCAACTTTAGTCTTAGGAGATTTGCAGGAGCCCGGAGATTACTCAATTGTCAGCGGTTTTGTCACTACAGGCAATGAAGATGAAAGCGGCTGGATCGGAGGCTGGATAGCAAAAGATAATCTTTATGCACTTGCGCAGCAAGGTACCGGTCTTGAGTGGATTCTGACGCTGCATCATGACCCAGCGAATATTTGGGTCAATGCTCAGCTAGCCGATGTTAGGACTCTTTATCCGGATATCGTTATACCGAATAACGTTAACAAAGCGTTAAACGGTCCTTGTTCCGGAGGAGCTGACGAGCAGCTCATCTGCAAGATTCTCAAGGATAAGACAGCCGGCAGAGATGTTAAGACAAAACTGTTGAATTCAGTGGTGATGATCGGGCAGGCATCGGGAGCTTTGTCCATTACAAACGACTTGGCCGATAGCACAACGGATTCTGTAGAAAAACACCTTTCTTTTAGAGATTACGGATATGCCAATGGAATGCTTAAAGACTATTCAGGTCTGCATTTGTGGGCTGATTTGCTTGGAACACGTTTAAAGACTAAAGACTTGGACGGTGCCGGCAATATGAACGGCGGGTTCAGAGCTTATTCCGGCGGTTTCATTCTTGGTGCGGATCATCAGTTCGCAGCGATGCCTGATGTAAGAGCAGGTTTAGCATTTTCCTTCCAGAAAGGAAAAGCAGATTCTCTCGGAGATTACATTGCGACAAGGAACAAATTTAGCCAGTGGATGATTCATGGCTATGTAGCCAAGGACTTCGACAACGACCTTAACTGGATTAGTTCTATCAATGTCGGACAAAATGTAAGTAAAGCGTCTCAGTCTCTGCCGTTGTGGTCGGGTTTTGATCGCTCGGATGCACGTATTAAAAATACAGTTGCCAACGTTGCTACAAAACTTGAGAAGAACATTCAGCTCTCTGAAAACGTTCATATCGTTCCGCACGCCGGCTTACGCTGGATGAGAACTCATACTCAGGGATACACCACGAAACTTAACGGTCAAAGTGCCTTCCGTTACGGCAGTACTTCCACGAATTTGCTGCAGGTTCCCCTTGGTGTCGGTGTTGAAGCAGAAGCTTCTATCGGTGACTGGAGGATTCGTCCTCAAGCTGATTTGACTCTTGTTTACAGCATTGGAAACCTTAAAAACTCTACAACTGTTTCTGGAGTTACTGTCGGAGAACTTGATTCTATGTCCAATCAATTTGCCGGAAGGTTCTCCTCAAAACTTCAGGCCGGAATACAGGTTGAAAGAAAAGGCGTTTCCGGAGGTCTGCAATTTGGTTTGACAAAAGGCTCTGCGGGCAAGCTTGATGCGGCAGTCAAGCTTGAGGGTAGGTATAGGTTCTAAGGAAAAAGGCAGAGGATTTTCCCTGCCTAGAGAAATTTAAAATGAAAGCAGCAAACTTAATAAATGAATTCAACTCGGTAATTTCTCAGTTTCAAAACGCAAACAATTTCCTAGCAAGCTCTAAGAAATTAGGGAATTTGCTTTTAGAAGAAAAGGAAGATTTTTGGAGAGTTCAAGGAGAACTTGCCCTTTCGGTTGTACTTGCTCAGTTTCTTTCTGTCTCCAAAGATATGCGCTTTGAAGCTTTCACTATTTTTGTTAACAACCTGGGATTCTCAGTAAGCGAAGAATTCTTGAGCTATACGGTTAAAGAGCGGTTTAGAAGTGAAGTTGAGAGGTTTTTAACTCAGTCTCCTCAAACAATGAGAGCTTCAATTGAAGTGCTGCAAAACGCTGTCAAAAGGGTGGTGACCCCGTTTTTCTTAACATCGGGAGAATCAAATGAGTGATTTATCTGCTCTCAGAGAGTTCGCCGTCAAGCAGCGAAGCAATATCCCGTCTGGAGGAAATCACCCTGAACACGGAAACGAGCTGCTTAGAGTCATCGACCGTATACAGCACCAAATACTTTCCGACGACAAGTTTTCGAAGCGACGAAACTCCGGGAATTTGAATTTCGTATTGCGGATAACGATACGGCTGATAATTCAAGGCGTTAACAGCAGTTTCCAGCGAATCAACCCAACGTCGGGCTGTTGCGGGAAGACATTCTTTGTCAGAAATGTAATGAAAAACTGCCTGAATATCCTCCAGTGCCTCCTCAGAAACAATGACTGTGTATTTCATAAATCAAGATTTCTGCGAATTTGGGAAAAAGCTTCATCGGCCGGAAGATACCTGCCCTCATCAATCGCCACTTTGCCTTTCAGAATCTCTTCTCTGAGCTTTTCAGGTTCAAGATTATCAGCAAAAACAGGTGTTCTGGCGGCTTTCAACTCAAAGGGAATTCTCTGCTCGGCAATGGTGCGGGTTAAAAACACCCGAATCGCGTCTGAAGCACTGATGCCGATACTTTCAAAAGTTCTGAGTGCCTGCTCCTTGAGTTCTTCGGAAAGCCGAACTTTGATGTACGTGTCATTCATTTTCTCTACTCTCTTGATATGTAGCCCGTCTGTGGTACTTAACGGGTACGGCTCCATTTTACCTTCACTGCGAAAGAATTTCACATACTCCTGCTTAACTGTGGTCTTTTTTACATATTTAACAAAAAGAGAAAAACTTGACGCAATCAAGGAAATTGTCAAGGAAAAGATCCGCGCGATGACAAGAAACTCCGAACAGCAGCAGATGATTCAACAGACAGTTGTGACCAAAGAGAGAACGCCTGTCAAAGGCATGGAGCGATAAATATGCCCTGGAAATTGAACAAAAACTCTGCTCTCAAGCGTTTTGCAATCAACTCTCTTTCTTTCAAAGAGTTTTGTTTCAAATCAGTGTTCAAACAGTCGGAAGAAACAACCAAAATCTTGCTGCTCCCTTCCCTGAACGGGGTCAAGACAGACTCTATAGATTTCTCCTCGGCATATCTTTTTCATAAGAGTTCCTTGCCACGGGGAGCGGAGTTAAGCCATTGTTCGTCTTCCAAGGAACGCACGTTTTGCGATGCTTCGAATTTGTCTAACAAGTCATCGAGCTTTGATTTTTTCCGCACCGGTTTTAAGGCTTTAAGGATGACCTTACCGTTTTCAATTTCCCATGTTAGTTCGTCTCCGATGTTCAGTTTCAAAGAATCACTGATGAGTGCGGGGACGGTTGTAATTGCAGAGCCGCCGGCTTTTCTCAATGTTGTTTTAGTCATGAGCAACTTCCTTAATAAGTTATACAAAAGTATGACTGAAAACTTAAGGACTTTGTTCACTGATGTATTGATTGAAAAGGAAGTCAATTGAGTTACGAAAAAATGACAAGTGAGGCTTCTGATTACAGAGAGGTCGCAGAAGATATGCTCGCAGCGGGACTGACTTGTATGCAGGTTTCACAAATTCTTCCGGTTAAGAGAAGAACGGTTATTGACTGGGGGCATTTGAAAACTCACGGGAGAAAAGAGAATTTTCTGGAGAGAATGGGACTCGAACGTGAGGCGTTTAAACCCATAGTCGTTGCATTTATTGGTTCCGGCTGGGGCTACAGGAGTCTTTCCAAGTTCCTTGACTTAAATCTGTGGTTCGTCAGAGATGTGGCAAGAGATTATCGAAGAGGAACTCTTAAAGGAGGTCACGATGCCTAACGAAAGTTCCACAGGCTTCAGTCTTCGGCAGTTCACGAAGATCCTAGCCGGAGGTTTTGTTTTAGTTGCCGCAGCAAGTGCAGCCGCAGACGACTTCGAATTGCTTGCTAAACGGTGTGCTCCAACGGTGGCAGTCGACACACTGCGTGCATTGGTCAAAACAGAATCGGACTTTAATCCATACGCTATAGGAGTGGTCGGAGGCTCAGTCGTTCAACCTAAAGCCTTTCATGAAGCCATGAGCACGATAGCCAAACTTGAGTTATCAGGGGCTAATTATTCAGTGGGACTAGCTCAAATTAATAAAAAGAATTTTTCGAAGTATGGGTTGGACGCTGCTCAAGCATTGGATGCCTGTACGAATTTAAAGGCAGCTTCAAAGATTTTAGGTGCGTGTTACGCAAAAGCGCAAAGAAAAGGAGCCAGAGGCCAGCAAGCTTTGCATGACGCATTGTCTTGTTATTACTCGGGAAACTTTAAAACCGGCTACGAACATGGTTATGTCAACAAAGTAAGAAATTCTGCCGGACTTCAAGCGCAAGTGCCCTCTATTACAGCACCAGAACAAAAGAATTTGCCGGAAGTAAACACTTCCAGGCCTTTGATTTCCTCGTCATCACAACAGACGAGGGGACTTATTTTTTAACTTTCCTATAGGAGATATTTATATGAACTTTATCAGCAAACTTCAAGCCCCCGCATTACTTGCTGTTATTGCGTTGATTAGTGCATTTGCTGAGCCTGCATTGGCAGCCGGCGGCACTCAAAGCGTTAATAACCTTCTGCAGACAATCTTAGGGCTCTGCCAGAGTGCCTCTTATGGTGTAGTAACTCTTGCGATCATATGGGCCGGATACCGAATGATTTGGACTTCGGCTTCTATCCAGCACATTGCAGGGCCATTTTTAGGAGCTATCGCAATTGCTGCCGCTCCTTGGCTTGCAGACCTGCTTGTAGGTTAAGTTTATGGATTTACAAGCTCCTTTGTTTAAGGGTGCAGCGAAGACACCTTGTGTCTTCGGTGTACCTATTAAAGCCTTTGTCGCCAATATCGGAATTTTTTCACTTTTAGGTTTGTGGGTGTGGCTTCCGCTTTTGCTTCTGTGTTTACCGATGCATTTTTTTCTGAAGTCGGCAGCGGATAAAGACGATCAAATTTTTCAGCAATTTTTTGACCGATTGCCGCTCTCTAACGGGGCAAATAGGAATTTCCGAGAAGGGATTCTGTCTTTTGCACCGAAACAAAAAGCCGACTGTGTTTGTGTTTTGAATGACCTAAAGGAGTAAACGGCAGTGTTTTCAGAAAAACAGTCTAAAGAAAAACAAGAAAAGTCTTTATCTGCCTATTTGCCTTATTCGGCAGTGATTGCGCCGGGAATTGTGATCTGCAAAGAAGGAGATCTTGTCGCAACAGTAAAAATTTCCGGCAAAGTCTTTGAAGCTGTAAGCAACGAAGATCTACAAAGAGATGCAGAGCGTCAGAACAACTTTTTAAAAGTGATGGCCGGTGCCTCTCAAACCGATGAAATATCCATCAAAGTCCATCGGATTAGAAGAGTAATTCACGATGAGCTGTCGGCTCCCACCGATCCCAGAACTGATTTTGTAAACAGATTCATTTCTGAGTACAACAGGAACATTTCCGACGGCAATTTAATGGCAACAGAGCTTTATGTAACGTTAGTCAGTCATAAAGCAAATCCTCTTAGCATCTTTACTATTTTCGGAGGAGATAAAAGAAAAGCGGAAGAAATTAAAGAAGAACTAGACCAAAGAATTGAGGACTTCAAAAAAGTTTTCTTAGCTCTTTACGAGTCCCTGCAGGACTATGAGCCGGTTATTCTTTCCGAGTATGCTGAAAACGGCATCACTTACTCTAATCAGTTAAGTTTTTACAACTATCTGATTACCGGTCAATGGCAAAAAATCAGAGTTCCTTCGATGCCTTTGGATGAAGCCTTGGGCAATGTTCAGATATTCGTCGGAAGCGACACAATTGAATTTCAAACTGCTCTTGAAAACAGTTATGCGCAGTCCATAGAACTCAAAGATTATCCCTTGGCAACCTTCTCACGAATCCTAGACGGACTGCTTTACAACAGTAATTTCGATCAGAGTCCTTATCCGTTTATTGAAACTCAGACCTTTACAGCCATGAGCAAACAAAAAGGCCTAACCGTTCTGAAGCGGCAGCAGAATCAATTGAACAATGCTGAAGATGACGGCTTAAGTCAGATCAGGCTTCTTTCGACAGCTCGTGATATGGTCGCAAACGGTGAGATTGTTGTCGGTGAATACTGCTACTCGCTTTTCGTATTCGGAGATAAAGAAAAAGTTTATAAAAACGCTAACGATGTAGTAAAGAAACTGCAAGACGCAGGATTTCTGCCGGTAAAGTCCACTTTAGCTTTACCGACAAGTTATCTGCATCAAATCCCCGGATGCAAACAACGCCCGAGAGTCGCAAGAATTACGAGCATGAATTTCGCTCACTTAGCAGCGTTTCACAATTTCCCGTGCGGAAAAAGAGACCGTAATCCGTGGGGAGAAGCCGTAGCGTTGCTGAAAATGCCATCGAATCAGCCGTTTTATTTTAATTTTCATTACACCGACGCAAAGGCAGATTCTTTCGGAGAAGTTCCGCTAGGCAACACTTCTATCATCGGAGCATCCGGAGCCGGTAAAACTGTTCTTTTAAATTTCCTTTTGTTCTGTGCGCAAAAGTACAGAACTAACGAACATAAGCTCTCAGTCATTTTATTTGATAAAGACAAAGGTGCTGAGCTGGCTATTCGAGCTATGGGAGGCGGCTATCTCACAATTGAAAACGGAGTTCCCTCGGGTATTAATCCGTTTCAGCTGGAGCCGACTCAAGCAAATATTCAGTTTTTAATCGGTTGGACCAAGCGGCTTTTAGCCCGAGACGGACTGCCGATTGATCCGATGGACGAAGATCGAATCGCTCAAGCCGTCACTACGGTAATGAGTCTGCCGAAAGAAGACAGACGCTTAGCGTATCTGTCGCAATTGTTCCAGCAGGGAGACACGGCAGCCTCTGCTCGAACTTCGCTGAAACTTAGACTTAAGAAGTGGATTCTGGACGGTCCTTTGGCTTGGTGCTTTGACAACGAAGAGAACACTTTAGATCTAAACGAGTATCCGAATTTCGGCATTGATGGAACGGATTTTTTAGAAAATGCTGAATGCAGAGGGGCTTTTACAGAACTCATTTTGCATCTTATCGAAACGCAGGTTATGAAGGATAAGAGGCGCACCATCATAGTTATGGACGAGTTTTGGAAGTATTTGGCCGATCCGGTTACGGCAAAGTATGCCTTCGACAAATTGAAAACCATCCGTAAACAAAACGGCATCTTTGTCTTTGCTACGCAGTCTCCGGAAGACGTGCTTAAAAACGAGAGAGGCAGTGCATTTATTGATAACAGTGCAACAAAGATTTATCTGCCGAATCCCTATGCCAAAGAAAGCGATTATGTAGAGGGCTTCAAGACAACTAAAGATGAATTTTCCATTATCAAAAAGATGGATACGCAAAGCCGCCTTGCTGTCATCAAACAGGGTCCCGTCTCTGTGCTTGTAAGACTGGATCTCGGACCATTTAAAAAAGCTCTGAAAATTCTGTCCGGCAATGCCGGCTCGGTTCAGTTTGCAGAAAAATTGTTCAATCTTGTGGGAGAAGAACCTAACGAGTGGATTCCTTACTTCTTAGGGGAAAAGTCACTGCCTCAAGAGGAAGGTGCGGCATGAAGAAAGCGACTCAATCAAGGCCTCAAAGAGAATTGTTTTTGCAAATGAGAGGGAAGATCCATCCGAGAACTCAGGATACGGACAATATCAACAGTTTTACTTTTTTCATCAATGACAAAAATGACCTGCCAGGGGTCAAGGATCAGAGTTCTGAACTCAATGCCTTGGAACTTCTCCTTGGTAAGAAAACATTTACACCTGTAAGGAAACTGCTTAAGAGACTCTATGCCTTCCAGAATTCTATTGCGTTGGCGTTCTGCGGTGATGGGGACAGCACAGTCGACGGCCAAATAAGTAGTGAGCTTTACAAGATCATCACGGGCTTTTTTGGAAATAGTTACTTTGTAGCACATTTTCTTAAAATGCGGTCAGTGTCTTTCCTGACATCTTCTAAAGAAAATGTCTCTTCGGTTTTCAGGGAGTTATATCCTTCCAAGACTTCTGAAACCAATTGCTCTTCGGTCATCAGAGCTGGAATTAATGGCTCGTTTTTAGATTTCAGATCGAAGGGCAATCTTTGTTCTGCAATTGATCGAATCAGAAATAGTCTGACTGCCTCAGAAAGACTCATGCCTAATTCTTCAAATAAAGCAGCTGCATTTTGCTTTATATCTTCTGAGACTCGGACTTTAAGAAAAGTATTCGAATTAACCGCTAACAATTGTATTCCTCCTATTTGTGTCCACAGTGTACACCTAAATAACCCGCTTCTGAGAAGAACTACCTTTTCTTTACTTCTTTTGGTTTCGTTGGTTAAAAAACAAAGGTTAAAGGGGGAACAAAGGTTAAAGGGGGCAGAAAACTACTGTATAGGAGAACCACAGTTTTATTGCTGGGAGTCCTCAAAAGAAGCTTTCTGCTGCCTTGAAAGGAGTTGTTCCTAGACAACGGGGATGTAACTTTCAGTTGGATAAGAACCCCAAAAAATGACAGTAATTAGTTATCCAAGGAGAAAATAATGAAAATCAAAAAAAGAAAATTTGTAATTTCTCTGGCTTTCTGTCTGAGCTTAGGTTTGGGCAGTCAGGTTTTTGCCTCCGGCATCCCGACAGTGGATGTGAGCGCAATTACTCAGGCTGTTTTGCAGCTTCAACAGCTGCAGCAAGCCTATCAGACGCAGCTTCAACAGTACAACACTGCGGTCAATCAGCTGAAAAACTTTACCGGAAACCGTGGTTTCGGCACACTTAAGTACGATCTGAATCTGAGAAATTTGATTCCTCAAGATGTTCAATCAAGGCTTAATTCAATTCTTAGCGGAACCGGCACTCTTAGTAATCTTGGGAAACAGTTTTTTGAAAAATTCGAACTAGGAAGAGCTTGTGAGCAGCTTGAAGGAGAACCAAAAGAGTATTGTTTGAGGTCTCAGAACTATAAAGCCGAGACTGCGGCAGCCTTACAGCAAGGACAGAATACCGTCGCTCAAAGACTTCAGAACATTGAATCACTGATGTCGAAAATCAATGAGGCAGAAGACGCTAAAGCCATTGCAGATTTATCAGCTCGAATTCAAGCCGAACAAGTAGCTTTAAACGCTTCGCAGTTTGCGGCGCAGTTTCAGCAGGCCCAGATGGCGCAACAATCCAAAGCTCTGGAAGAAGCTGCAAAGAAAAAAGCTTTTCAAGAGATGTTCCCTCCGATTACTGAGGCGGATTTAGACAATCTTTTAGCCCCTGTTAATAAACCGAAGAAGAGAAATTGATATGGCTGCCGGCGTTTTTGAAGCCTTCGGGGATCAGGTAAGAAGCATGATTCAGCGATTTGCTGAATCTGTCTCTGCATCAATCATCACGGATATCTTGCCGATAGTGAGCTCTGCAATTTTGATTTTCTTTTTGGTTAGAGCTTGGCAAATAAGCAGCGGACGTGTCGAAGGCTCGATTCCCTCTCTTGTGGAGTCATGCGTAAAGATAACTCTGGTGTCGATGTTTGCCCTGAATGCGGCAATGTTTGCTCAATATGTCATTCCCGCAGTTTACGGGGTCGAATCCATGCTGCTGTCGGCAGTATCTAAGGCTGTTCAGCCGGGAAGTAGCATTGACTCAGCCTGGGCGGCTTGTGATGAGACTTGGAAAAATTTTATGTTGGGTTTCACCGCAATTCAAGGAGTTTGGGAGAAGACCGGAGTAGGGATGTTTGGACAAAACATCGCCATTATCTTCTTTCTCGTTGCTTTGATGCTCATCATGTTTGTGGTGTGCGTCTACTTCATGATTTTTGCCGTCGGATACCTTCTTTTATATGAAATCTTCATCGTAATGGGTTTAGCTTTCGGTCCCGTGTTCATTGCCTGCCTGATGTTTCAATCGACACGTACATGGTTCGACGGGTGGCTGCGGGCAATGATCTGCTGGACTTTTACCTTGGCGGCTATAGCTTCAACCCTGCTTTTAATTAACGGTATCTTTTCGGATAACGTCATGGATTTAACAACAGCAGCCGCTCAAGCCCAAGGCGGAAAGAACTTTTCTGCTCTGTTTATCAAACTGGCTATCTTTACCGTTGTTGTTTTTTCTATTGCTACGGTTGTTAAGTCGATTCCGTCGTTTGCCGCTGGTCTAACCGGAGGCGTGGCTTTGCAGGCTGCTTCAATGGCCGGAATGTTTAGCGGCATCGGACATACCGCAGCTGCCTTTGTGGGAGGCAGTATGCTCGGATACGGAGCTGCCCGCGGTAATGAAGAGATTAGAGAAAGAGCAAAAAACATTCTTGGCGGAAGCGGATTAAATCAAACAGGTGCTTTTGCAGCATCCTCATTAGGTTACACGTTAGGGGCTGGTATGAACTTTTTCGCCGGCAAAGATGCAGCGGCTGATTCCGGCAGCCACACGCCTTCCGGCGGTTCTATGGCTCAAAGTCCCGCAGAAGCTCAAACTGCAGCACAAAATGCCATGAGAGTTGGGGCAAATTATGCCTCCGGCAGTTCTTCAATTTCTCCAGGCTACTCAAGCAGTCCAGCAGCGTCTGCTCCGGCCGGCTCTTCCCCTTCGGGCAGTGCCGCTCCTATTACTTCAAACGCTTCTACGGCACAGAGTTCCGGCACAACAACTTTTGGCGGACAGAGTTCTACAAGTTCCGTTCAAAGTGTTTCTCAATCTCAGAGTATTCCAGACAGTGAATTCGGTTGGGACAGAAGCCAGTTTGACTCAAGAGCCGGATTTGGCTCACCGGCAGACAGTGTGAATTTAAACCATCAATCTTCATCTACTTCAGAGTCTGCTTCTGCTGCAGAGACGGCAGCTAAAGAGGAAGCAGTGGCGGCTGAAAACCAACGAAAAGCCGAAGAAATCCTAAAAAGGAATAAAAAATGAATAAAAAATTACTAATTCTTTTGACAGCGGTAAGCGTGCTTACTCTTTCCGGGTGCGGTGCTCCAAAAGCTCCGCAGCCTTCAGGACAGAAAGTCTCTGTGGTTGAGTTTGCTAAGCAGAGAGAAGCAGTCCGTAAAGAAAAAGTTTCGCAAGCAAAGCAAGATGCGGCAACAAGGAATTTTCGTTTTGAAAGCGAAGGAAGCTGGAGGAGCGGAAAATGAAATTATTCAGGTTCAATTCCGATGATGGTAACCAGTTTACCAAGTACAGTTTCAAGGATAAAGTCTGGAACTGTTTCAATGTAAAAGGCTTTCCTGGCTACTACATCTATTGTGCGAATTTGATCACAAATAACAACCCCTTGTGTCTGAGTACCTGCCCCGATAAGAGAGACGGTCATCCCCTGATCTCGACTGAAACAGGCTCCTTGACTGATTGCAGCAACAATTACTTTGTTGGATCTGCGGTTAAAGGGAAAAGTGCTCAAAACAAGAGCTGGTCTTTTTCCGGCCTGTTCCTGGCCAAAGGCAGGATCAAAATCGACAAAAATAATGTCGCCTTCCCTAAGGTCTCTGCTCATTTGACAATCTCCTCACCAACTGGGAGAAGAGCATCCCAAGCCTTGTATTCCTTATCAAGCATTGGCCGAATTTTTTCGTGTTCGTCTAAAAGAGTCTCAAGATTGAACTTTTTAATCTTTAGTTTCCTACGACGCAAACCCGAAGAATTTCGAAGCATTGTGAGTCCTTTGTCGGTGAGCTCGCATTCAACTGTGTCGCCTGCTTTGATGTTAAGCAATTCCAAAATAGTTTTCGGAATAGTTGCAACAGTGGAACCTCCTGTTTTTCTCAAACTGATAGTAAACATTCTTACACCATTTAAAAGTTATATAAGTATCACAAAAGTACCACTTAAATTATATCTCAAGGAACAATATGTTTTTTAAGAAAAAACCCAAAAAAGACGTTCAGGAACATAAAGTTGTTCCTGAATCTTCCCCCGCAGGCAAAAGCCCTGACGCCCAGGTAGAACAAGACAGCTACAACTATCAGGATGCCAGAGACTGGACCATTGAAAGAATGGCTTTAAAAGAAAAACAAGCCAGACTTGGTTGGAATGTCTCGGCATTGCTTATCGTCTTACTTTTGATTGTCAGTACAGTTGCGGTTGTTATTGCGGTAAAAAAAGAGGCTTATCCGTTTATTGTCGAATTAGATAAGTCCACTGGCACTACAAGAGTCATTGATCTGCGGGATCCACAAAACATTCCGGTCGACGAGATGATGGACAAATATTGGCTGAATTTATATACGTTAAGTCACGAAAGTTACGACTGGAGAACGTTGGAAAACGATCATGCTCGGGTCAGACTAATGAGCGTGCCGGCAATTTTCCAAACTTATGATGAACAGTATGGTGCTGACAATAAAAACTCCATTCAAAACAAACTGAAAGATAAAAAGAAAATTATCTGTGATATTGAATCAGTCGTTCCTAACGGAAACGGTGTAGCTACTGTTCGATTCACTAAGAGACTGGTTGATACCTATACCAATCAAGAAGAGATGAGGCACTCTTGGAGAGCCACGATCGGATACGAATACAACCCGACGTATTCGATGGAAGAGTCGCAGCGTCTGATTAATCCGCTTGGGTTTACTGTTACAAGCTGGCGTACTGACCGCATTTTGGAGGGTACGCCATGAAAAAATTAACAGTTAAAGTTATCGCTGCAAGTTTGATTGCTCTGTCTGCTTTTTCCGTCAGTGCCTTAGAAAAACCGGTTTCCAGCAGTCTGGACAAACGAGTTCTTTATACCGAACATAAAGAAGGTCAGGTCTATCCGATCAATGCTGTCAACGGCGTTATTACGGCAATTGTTTTTGCCGACGGTGAAAAAGTGCTTGACTGGGGCAGTGGCTATTCAACTGCTTGGGAATTTGCTGCACGAAATAATCATTTTTTCCTGAAGCCAAAAGATTTCCAAGGCACAACAAACTTAGTGGTTGTCACTGACCGGTACACCTATCTTTTTGATGTAAAACTTACTTCAAACAAAAAGAACGCCACTTACTCGATGACCTTCAGATATCCAATGCTGGAGGCTCAGAAAGCTCAAGAAGAAGCTAAGAAAAAAACTGTGAATGCTTTGTTAAGCAACTCGCCTTTAAATGAAGCAGCAATCGAGGACGAGGGCCAGAAGAATACGCTTTATACCGAAAACTTCGGCTCCTCTTCTCTGTCAAGAGATCTGGCTCCCCTTGAGGTTTTTGATGACGGCCAGTTTACTTATCTTAAGTTTGACAAGCACACCGATTTTCCTGCTGTTTACAGAGTCGCAGACGATGATGAAGAAACTCTGCTTAACAGTCATGTCAAAGGACAATGGCTTGTAATTCACGGGATTTACAAAGAACTAAGACTTAGAGCCGGACAAGGAGTAGTTGGTATCTACAACGACGGCTATAGCGGAGGCGGTGTAAGAAAAGAAACCGGCGTGAGCGTTCCCGGAGTTGAGCGCAGGCTTATTAAGGAGGTCAATTAATATGGCCCAACAAGACAAAATCAATTCAATCGAACAAGAAGAGACTGAACTTGCTCAGACGAGTAAGGGCATTCCGAGCGTTGCCGGAAAAAGAAAAAACAAGTCTAAAAAGGGAGCTGTAATCGGTGTCTGCTTGGCTTTGTTTCTTTTAGCCTGCATTAGTGTTGGTTTTTATCAGAAATTTGCTCCAAAGTCAGTTGAAACAAAGGAAAAAGAGCCTATTCATTACAACTCAGCAAAATCTTTGATTTTGCCGTCTTTGGAGTCGATTACTCCTCCCGAACCAAAACCTGAACTTCAACAAAAACTGAAGAGGAAAAGCCTCCGGTTGAGCCGGTTCCTATTCCTGCAACTCCGGTTACAGTATTTGCAGAGCCTCCGAGAATTGAACAGGGGGCACCTCAAGGATTCGGTGCTCCGGCAAAAGAGCAAAAGAAGGAGCCGACATTGGCAGAAAAACGCAATATGGCCCCGATGATGGGTGAATCCGCAGGCACCTCTGACGGCGGCTCGGGAGCTAAAAAAGGATTTGCAAGCACCCTGCGTGAAGAAGAGCAGGAAGGATATGTTAGTTCCGGTGCCGGCGGAAAGCTCGGTTCTTTAATGCATGGAATGGCAACACCGGCTACACGAGCCGTCATGATGCCCGATAGGAACCTGCTTTTAGCAAAGGGCACGTTTATTGACTGCATTTTGGAAACTAAGCTTGATACGACTGTCCCGGGCATGACAAGCTGTGTTATTCCGCAGGATATCTATTCAGCAAACGGCAAAGTTTTATTAATTGAGAAAGGCTCTAAAGCGATTGGTGAGTACAAAGGAGCCGTCGAAAACGGTCTTAACAGAATCTTTGTTCTCTGGACGCAGGTTCAAACACCAAAGGGTGTAAGAGTCATGCTTGACTCTCCGGGCACCGATTCCTTGGGCGGCTCCGGTCTTGCTGGAAACATTGATTTTCATTGGTGGGCACGTTTTGGAAACGCTCTTCTGTTTACTTTAGTGCAAGACGGGTTTGACTTTGCGATGACAAAACAGACTGAGAATTCCGGCGGCGTTAACTACTACCAAAATTCCCAAGACGGCATGGAAAAAATCATTGAAGAGGCTATGCGTCAAAGCGGCAATATTCCTCCGACACTGACAAAAAATCAAGGTGAGCGAATCGGCATTTTTGTTGCCAGAGACGTTGATTTTTCGGGTGTCTATCAGCTTAATCCGATAAAGAGGTAAGGAGAAATGAGATACTATTTTACAAAATCTTCTTGGGTTAAGCCGGTTTTCTTTCGTGTTTCGACAATAGGAACCACAAAAGTTTTTCTTTCAACTTTGCCTTGTTTCATCTGCCGGACTGAAGAAATAAGATCTTCGCAGAATTGGTTTATTTCATCGTCCACTGAGAACTTATTAAGTTTTTTTTGGGACATCAAATATTTCCTTCAAGCTTTTAGGCTAAAGAAGCCTCAATTGTGCGTAAGAGAGACTTTCTCAACCAAGGCCGGAAGAGAAAGCAGCAAACCCGTTTTTTCAACGTTGATTTCCGCTTGTCGAAGATCATATGCACTTTGCATATCAAGAAGCAAGCGGGCACTGATACCTAAAGTTTTTTGCACACGCAAAGCTAAATCCGCTGAAATACCCATCTTTCCAGAGATGATTCTGGAAACAGTTGAAGGAGAGATCTTCAATGCCTTCGCTAAGGCAGCCGGCGTGATCTTAAAAGCAGTGAGGACGTCTTCAATGATTAGCCCGGGATGGCATGGATTTAGTTTTGTCATTAATAGTCGTCCTTGTAATCAAAAATTGGCGGATAACTTTCCATTTCCCAATCCTAAAAGCACGGTGAGGATTGCGCAAGCCGCCAATCTGATTTAGCTATTTTGCCAAACTTCAGGAGAAATTAATGAAAAAAACAGTAGATGAATTATCAAAAGAAGAAGTTTTGAAAATTTTTGAAAAAGACTTTTCAAATCGTCTGCAGCGTAAATTGCATTCTGATTTTTGGGGATATTTTGGCTCTCCGGCAGAAAAGATCAGCAAGCCATACTACACAATAGATTTTCATTTTTTGGACTGCAAGTATGAACTACATGGTCCGGAACGGCATTTTATTGAACGAACTCTCAATCCTGACGGTTCAATGATTATCCCTGCAGTTGATGAAAATCAAGTTAAAGAAAAACTGGCTATTTATCAGCGGGCCCTCAAATATAAAGTCAAAGAGTTCTTTGAAACAAGCGAGCCGGTAAGAGGACACAGCTTTGAAGATATCGTTGATTACCTGCCTGATTTGACAGAGCACTGTCGGCAACGGTACATGAATTTGAATATCTGGCATAACTTCAGTAATCCTCCGGTCGTTGGCTATACAGGATTCAATGAAAAGACTAACAGTTTCACAATTGTGCTGGATAAAAGCAAGCTCTCTGACAAGGATAAAAAAGATATCTCCAGGTTTAGCGTTCTAGGCTACGTATCACAAGAACCCTATAAGCATTTCCGAAAAGATTTTTCTTTCTATGCTAAGAATATCCAAGAGCCTTGGAAGAAAGTATTTCATTCAGAGAATCAAATAGTTAAGATAAAAGTTCGTCCCGAAGCTAAATCCATAGCTGAAGCGGTGCTCCTTCCAATAGTAGAAAAGGCTCAGAAAAAGTGGGACCTACGGGCTAAGGTCAATGAAGAAAATCAGAGAACATTGCAGACGCTGCTGGATGCGTACAGAAAAACAAAAGAATTTAAAGAGCATCCGCAGCTTGCAGAAGGACTTGAAGAAAAACTCACTTCAGTGTTTCTTAGTGCACAAGAACAAGGAATAAAAATTTCTTTGAACCGCTACGACATCAATGCACCAAGCCGTAATGCCGTAAGAGTCCAAATCAAACAACAATCAAAAGAAAAAGAAAAATAAATAAAACTAATTTCAATTTGCACGACTAGCTGAGACAAACCAATCCTTAAGGAAAAAAGAAATGGAATTTAAAGACAGGCTTGAGTATGCCCGGCCTCTTTATGTGGGCAGGCAATGGGCACCTTATCTTTCCGGGTCAACAGACGAGCTTCCTCTCGATTTGGACGAAAATGAAGAAAAAGCCATAGAAAAATTTGAAAAGGAATGGGAAGTTGTTGAAGTTAAATCGGAGACTGTAGACGAACCGGTATTTGCAAGATGTGAAATTAGCGGATTGATGGCTGACTGCGTTGAAGTAGTCGCAATTAACCGTGAACTCATAAAAATTGAAGAGCAGAGAATCGAGACTGACAATAAGTTAGGTAACTTGTCAGAGGAGAATAAAAAAACTTTTGAGAGCGTCTATCAAGCTCATATCAAACAAGAGGAGTTCCAACAACATCCTGATTTAAAACCCGCATTTCGATCTAAGTTGGCAGATATGTTTTTGGCCGCTCAAGAAAAGGGAGTGACTTTAAAGATTAATAAGGAACAACCGCAAAAAGCGGGAGAACCGGCTAAGACGGCTGAAAAACAACGAGAACGATAACAAAGAGTGAGGATGATATGGCTAGATTGATGGCTGAACAGCTTGGATTTGATTTTTTCTTTCCTGTCTATCAACAGAAAGACTTCAATAAGGTGAAGAACCCAATTCCTCGGAATAGCTCCGTCTTGGAGTGGATACAAGAGCTGCCAAACAAAGATCCATCTCTGCGGGAACCTGCTGAAAAAGTCCTAAGTGCCCTGACACCAGAAATTTTAGGGTACTTACAGGACAAAAATCCTTCATATTATTTGCCTGCTGGAAATCGGCTTTCGCTTGAAAACCGATTCAAACGCAGCTGTGAATTAATGAAGGCAGGCAAAGAACTTGATAAAAAAGGAAACAAACTTCTTGCTAGAGCCGGAGCACTCAGAATTCTCGCTAGTACCGTCTTTGATATTTCACAAAATACAGAACTTCTTAAGCAGTCCGGTCTGACTCAAGCGGATGTTGCCGCTTTGTTTGAAATAGAAAGAAAAGCAGACAATGATTTTTTCAAACACCGAGACAGTCTTAAACACAACAAAGACGGCTCTCTGAAATTGGAAGACTTCGGAGAGGATCTGAACAACACCCGCAAAGGCAAAGTCAGAGTCAATAGACAATCAAATCAGTTTCTCTATGACGAGCAAAGCGAACTGGAGAAACGTCTATCAAGGGAGCCATTGGATTCAGTTTGGCCCAAAGATTCGATAATAGAACTTCAAAAAAATTAATCCGAAGGCTGCCGCATGCCTCTGGCTTGTTAGAGGAACTATGAGCGGCAGAAAGCCTGCACAAAGCTCGCCTCGTTATCAAGGTTACTTAAAAACAGCGTTAACCGCAATCGGTCTGCACCGTCAGGTGCTCTTTGGAGAGGATGCTCCAGAAGTAGGAGATGTCAGAGCTTTTGATAGATTTTATGGAATAGGAAAAGAAAGTTATGAGGTTCTATCTCTAGCCGATGGTAAGTTCTGGCCTTTTTTGAGAATGGGTGTATTCCGAAACGCAAAAGCCATTCCCACTGCTAATGATTGGAAATTGAGTGATGGTTCGGATATTAACGATTACCCCTTTCAAATTGCAGTCGGTTTTAATGAAAATAACGCCAAAGAGAAACATCCTCTGTGTTTTCTGGACGAAGACGGAGAAAGAATTCCTTATATAGCTGTTGTTGTCGGCAAAGATGAAGAGGAATTTAAGCAAAATTTAAATCGGCAATTGAGTATTTCTCTGCAAAGGTATTTAGAGGCTGAAAAGCAAGAAGATGAACAAAAGGAAGATAAACCCAAAAAGATTTCAGCTATTCGATTGTTTGGGCGCGGGGACCGTCAATCTCATACTTATGAAATCTATGGAAAACAGGGCAGCATAGAGCTTCAACTTACCGAAAGGATAGCTTTTAAATCCGACGCGGATTTTTGGGATTATGTGCTCAGACATCAAGAAGAGTTTGAAAGCAAATATCTTGAACTAAGGACGGAGTATTCAAAAAGCGAGAAGGATTGGAGAGGAAATTCACCTATTCGTGAAAGAATTGGGACTGATTGGCGGCAAGGAAAAGACGCTACGCCGGAAATGTTTATGTCAACGTTCGGTTTCCGTGGCGTCGAATTCGGTAATTGGGTAAAACAAGGCAAACACGGCAGAGAGCGTCAGTGGATGCTTAACAATGCTTTTGATTCTCTCAAAGATCTGGCAGAAATTTTAAACATACCTCCTAAGGCCGTTGCTCTGAACGGTGAACTGGGACTTTGTTTTGGTTCCGAGGATTCGGCTCTGCTTCTGCTCACTATGACCCGCAAAATCGACTGATTAATCTGACAAAAACTAAGGGATATTCGAGTTTGGCGCATGAATGGTTTCATGCACTGGATCACCACATGGCTTGTGATCTATATGAAGCGAAACTCTTCGAAAGCAAATTCCTAAGCGAC
>PDYJ01001552.1_pt1 | contig 30296 bp, 29 predicted proteins | sample 1430841 | NCBI WGS metagenome assembly PDYJ01 (sample SAMN07237672, study PRJNA390542) | Gut metagenome, whole genome shotgun sequencing project. | isolation source: fecal pellets | host: Mus musculus | place: USA: New York, NY | collected 2016-10 | reverse complement strand
AAACGACGCAGAGTAGCGGCCTTTTCAACATAGATAGAAGTAACACGAAGCTCATCGATGTCAGCGCCGAAGTTATGTTCTGCGTTAGCAATAGCAGATTCCAATGCTTTACCGACAATTCCGGCAGCCTTCTTCTGTGTGAAAGAAAGAATATTTAAAGCCTTGTCAACGGGTTTGCCGCGGACAAGATCAGCAACCAAACGGCCCTTTTGTGCCGAGAGGCGAACTCCACGTACAATTGCTGTGGTTTCCATTTACATTACCTCTTAGCTGCAACAGCCTTCTTATCGGCTGCGTGGCCCTTGAAAGTACGGGTAAGAGCAAACTCGCCCAACTTATGGCCAACCATATTTTCATTAATAAATACCGGCACGTGCTGACGACCATTGTGGACAGCAATTGTTAAGCCGATGAATTCTGGGAGAATTGTCGAACGACGTGACCATGTCTTAATAGGACGTTGTCACGGCTAGCTTGAGCAGCTTCGACCTTTCTCAGTAAGGACCCGTCTACGAACGGTCCCTTCTTAAGTGAACGAGACATTCAGGCCCCCTTACTTACGATAACGACGGGACACAATCATGTTGTCCGTACGTTTGTTATTACGAGTACGATAACCCTTGGTGAGCTGGCCCCAAGGAGTTACAGGTGCGCGACCTGTACCTGTACGACCTTCACCACCACCATGCGGGTGATCAACCGGGTTCATTACAACACCGCGGACTGTCGGACGAACACCGCGCCAACGCTTAGCACCGGCTTTACCGAGCTCACGGAGGCTGTTTTCTTCGTTGCCAACTGTACCGACTGTTGCACGGCATTCAATCAAAATGCGGCGAACTTCACCGGAACGAAGACGAATCTGAGCGTATGCACCTTCGCGAGCCAATAACTGAGCGAATGCACCGGCGCTTCTAACCATCTGAGCACCTTTGCCCGGCTTCATTTCGATGTTGTGGATTGTTGTACCAACCGGAATGTTACGTAAAGGAAGTGCGTTACCTGCTTTGATAGGAGCTTCCTGTCCGCTCATGATTTCATCGCCGGCTTTCAAGCCCTTAGGAGCGATGATGTATCTTCTTTCGCCGTCTTTGTAGAGGACGAGAGCGATATTTGCAGAGCGGTTTGGATCGTATTCAATGCGTTCAACGATAGCTGGAATACCATCTTTATCACGCTTGAAGTCGATAATTCTATAGGCCTTCTTATGACCGCCGCCTTGATGACGGACAGTGATGCGGCCGAAATTGTTTCTACCGGATCCACGGTTTTTCTTTTCAACCAATGGAGCGTACGGTTTGCCTTTGTGCAAGTCAGGGTTCACGACTTTAACTGCGTGACGACGACCTGCGGATGTTGGTTTGAGTTTGACCAGAGCCATTACTTCACCTCTTGTGCGAAGTTAATTTCCTGACCTTCGGCCAAGCAAACATAGGCTTTGCGAACATCGTTGCGCTTGCCTTCGAAACGTCCGAAGCGTTTCTGCTTACCTTTTTTCGTTCAGGATGTTAACACTCTTGACATTTACTTTGAAAAGTAATTCAACAGCTGCTTTGACATCTTCCTTTGTTGCTTCGGGAACAACCTGGAAGGCATATTGATTATTCTTTTCGCCAATCATCGTGCTCTTTTCAGAGACGATGGAGCCGAGGATAACCTTGTAAAGAAAATCTTTGCTCATCCCCACATCTCCTCAAGAGTTGCAACAGCATCCTTAGTAACGATAACTTCTTAAAGAAGATCAGTGACAGCGGATCGGCATAGCGCGGTTCGACAACCCAAATATTCTTAAGGTTGCGGCTGGCTAAATCTAAGTTAGAGCTGATTTCCTTAGTGATGATCAATGCGTTATCAACACCCATAGCTTTTAACTTGTTAGCGAAGTTCTTAGTCTTTGGTGTATCTACATCCATGCTGTCTACAACAACCAAACGGCCTTCTTCAGCAAGTCTGGAGAAAATGCAGGCCATAGCGCCGCGAACCATTTTCTTGTTGATCTTCTGAGAGAAGTTTTCGTCAGGTGTATTCGGGAAAGCTCTGCCGCCTCCACGCCAAACCGGAGAAGAAGACATACCAGCACGGGCACGGCCTGTACCTTTCTGGCGCCATGGTTTGCGTGTAGAGTGGTGTACTGCTTCACGATTCAATTGAGCACGTGTGCCAAGACGAGCATTTGCCTGATAGGCAACTACGACCTGGTGTACAAGTGCTTCGTTATATAAACGGGCAAACAAGGCATCGCTAGCCGCAAAGGTTGCGGTCTGCTGGCCCTGATCGTTCAATACTGTCAGTTCCATTAATCGCTCCTTTAAGCTTTAGCCTTGATGGCTGGACGAATAATGATTTCGCCGTTAGAAGCGCCCGGAACGGCGCCGCGAACCAAGATCAACTGACGTTCAGGATCTACGCGAGCGATAATCAAATTCTGAGTTGTGCGTTGGACGTCACCTAAGTGACCTGCCATACGCTTACCTGGGAAAACGCGGCCCGGATCTTGGCGGTTACCAATAGAACCAGGAGCATTTGTAGACACGGAGTTACCGTGGCTGGCACGGTTTGAAGAGAAATGATGACGTTTGATAGCGCCAGCAAAACCCTTACCGATTGTTGTACCAGTTACGTCAACTTTCTGACCAACTGTGAACATATCGATAGGAAGAGTTTGGCCAACTTTCATTTCGCCAATCTTGTCATCTTCAACATGGAATTCTTTGAGCATGGAACCTGCTTCAACGCCAGCTTTTGCAAACTGACCCTTGAGAGGTTTGCTCACGCGTGATGGTTTCTTAGAACCAAAAGCGACTTGAACAGCGTTATAGCCATCAGTCTCAACCGTCTTAATCTGGGTAATACGGTTGTTAGACACGTCGAGCACTGTTACTGGGACGGAAACACCTTCCTCAGTAAAGATGCGCGTCATGCCAATCTTACGACCGACTAAGCCGAGCTTCTCACTCATTGTTATCTCCACCCTGGTTACGATTGACCAGGACATTCATTGAAAAAATAATCGCCAAAAGGTTGAGGCGATCACGAAAGTGGCGATCATATTCTTTTTTTTTCTTTATTTGCAAATAGCTACGTTGATTTATTAATAATTTGTCACAACCGTTTTAAATTTTCTATTGCAAAAACCAAGAAAATAGGCTAGCTGTCGAACTTTGCGACGATATCCTTTCGAAACATTTTGAATTTTGGCTTTCTTTTTCAGTGCATTCTGGTTTTTTATAATTTCGAAAGAATTCGGCAACGCTTAACAATTCACGATGAAAAAACTCCTTCTTCTATCTCTAATTCTCCTTTCTAGCAACCCTTTTGCTGCCCCTCCGAATCGGAACAAAAGGTTTATTCCAATACGACCTGGGCAATCGGGACCATCGTCACTTCTCAGGTCAAAGCAGACTCAGAAGAGAGAGCTAACTTTTGCCATAAGCTGGTTAATGATGAAACCAGAAAACTGGAATACCTATTATCAGCTTACGATCCGGATAGTGATATTTCTAAATTGGGAAAAAATGCCGGTTCCTGGGTAGAAGTTTCTAAAGAGACGGCAGAAGTGCTCAGACTTTCTAATAAGATTTCATCCGAAACTAATGGGACCTATGATCCAACCGTTGGAGCGTTAGTGAAATTGTGGAGCGTAGATCAGGACACGCATAGGATCCCGGGTAATGAAGAAATCAAAAATGCTTTGAAAAATGTCGGTTATTCTTCCATAGAGGTAAAAACAGAAAACGGCAAAAATTACGCCAAAATTGGTCCTAATCAAGAGATAACGCTCGGAGCAATCGGAAAAGGTTATATCGCCGATAAAGTTATGGAAGTGCTTTTAAAAAACGGCTGCTCAGATTCTTTGCTTAGTTTTGGAGGAAACATTATTGGCAGCGGAACTAACGGGGAAAATCAGCCATGGAGAGTCGGTCTCCAGACCCCTGCTAAAGATCGAGGATATTATTTTGCCGTCCTTCCGGTAGATAATGCTTCCATAGTCACCTCCGGCGACTACGAAAAATTCTTTGTCCAAGACGGCGTCAAGTACCACCATCTTTTAAATCCTTTAACTGGCAAGCCTGTTCGCGCCACTCTCTCTTCTGTCACTATTTACCACAAGAACTCTGCCACTGCAGATGCGTTATGTACGGCCCTTTTTGTTATGGGTTGGGATGACGCTATCAACTATTTAAAAGAGCACCCATATTTGATGGCAGTTTTAATGGACGAAGACCACCGTAAAGTTGCATACACTAAAAATTTAGAAGGAAAGCTCCGAATTGTTGACGACTATCTTAAAGCCAGCATAATCCAATAGCTTTTTCAAAGGGTCTTATCCCAAATTTCACTCCAATTCAATCGGTCTGTCTGTCGCTCCACAGGCCGATTTTTCTAACTAATCCTGGCCGTTCTGTAATACTTATGCAAACCTAATTGTTACTTCAAACGGCAGACAATACTAATCTATCGCCACTCATTCTCTTTAGTCTCTCTCGGAAATTCGAATATCCGCCGGATAAAAAAGTCTCCCAATAATGTTTACTTCAAGACTTCCGATTACTTCCTTTGTCCGTTTAGCAATATCGGTTGTCCGATTGTCCAATTGTTTCAGTTTGCAGGCATTTCTAGAATTTTATTGTGTTCGTTAGAAATCCCCTGGAGAATACAATGAAAAGAAGAAGTTTATTTAAAGTGGCTCCTATTCTTATGGCTGCCGGTGGCCTTCCGACCTTGGCCCGTGCACAAGCCACATCCTCTCAGAACGAATGGGACGTTGTAGTAGTTGGTGCAGGTTTTGCCGGTCTTTGTGCAGCCTTAGAGGCTGCTGAAAAAGGCGCAAAAGTTGTCCTTATTGAAAAAATGAACCGTCCTGACGGTACTACCATCTACTCCTCCGGATGGATTGCTTGTGTTGGCAGCAAATTCCAAAAGGATCATCCGGATTCAAAAGAAGCCTTTTTCAATGACATGATGAAGCTATCGGGATACCGCAGTGATCCAGAATGCATAAAAGTTTACGCAGAAGAGGCAGGTGACGGAGTAGATTGGCTAGCCAGTCACGGTACCCCGTTCTATCTTTGGGAGAACCTTCCGGCCCCGAACTTTCCCGCTGCCTTATCTCACCGGGAGATGGAATCACCGGCGGCTCCCAATTAGTTCGCTGTGTCTTAAAAGCATTAGAAAAGAAAGGTGTGCCAATTCACTACAACACCAAAGCTATCGAATTAATTACCGATGATTTATTAAATGTGAAAGGCGTAGTGTGCCTGACAAAAGATAAAAGAGTTGAGTATTTGGCCAAAGGCGGAGTCATTCTCACCACGGGAGGCTACGCTGCAAATCAAGCCATGGTCACTCAGTTCATCGGTCCGTGGGCATCTCGATTAGTTTTGCGCGGTTCTCCCTGGATTACAGGAGAGAACATCACAATGACTCAAAAAGTCATGGCCAAATTAGTAAATCTGGATCAATTCTATGCTGGCCCTATGACGCCGACCGGAAAAGCGAACCCTTCTCCATTGATGCATGCTAGATACGGAATCCAAGTTAACAGTCAAGGGAAACGATTTGTGGAAGAAACCTGGCTGCAGGTGCCAAAAGCCAAAGCAATTGCTGAAAGAACTCCTGACAATATCTCCTATATGTTGATCGGACAGGACGCCGATAAGAATTCAAACATTCTGACGAACACTCTGACACGTTTCCGTCGCCTCGGTTACGAAGTTCCATCAGGAAATACCATTGAAGAAGTTGCGAAAAAGGCCGGCGTTCCGGTTAACAATCTTTTGGCGACTGTTAAAGAATTTAACGCCGCTGTCAAAAAAGGTAAGTGCAAGGAGCTTGTCCCGCCTTATTCCTATGACGAACCCCATGCACTGGAAACTGGGCCTTATTACATGATTCCGGCAGCCGGCGGCATTGCCAGCACTTTTGGCGGTCCAAAAATTAACGGAAAAGCCGAAGTAGTAAACACAGAAAATCGTACTATCCCCGGACTCTACGCAGCAGGTGCTGCCGCAGGCGGAGTATGGTATCAAGATGACATTGGCGGAAACCAATTAGGCGGGTGCATGGTTTTCGGACGCGTAGCAGGAAGAAACGCCGCTCTCAGAGCAAAAGAACAAAACTAAGGAGTAAAAAATGCGAAAAAATTTAGTTCTTCTCTTAGGTTCTCTTTTGATCGCTTTGCCGGCTATGGCTCAAGATTCTTTCCTAGCAGATAAGCACGTGACGAAGAGTGTTAATTGTACTGCCTGTCATGAAACACAAGCTCCCAAACAAGGTGCCGAAGTCTCTTCTGGAAAATGCGTCCAATGCCATGGAACTTTAGAAAATTTAGCGGCAAAAACAAAAGACAAAAAACTTGATCCTGATCCTCATTACAATCACTTAGTTAATACGGATTGCCAAGAATGCCATAGAGGACATGAGTAAAGTAAAAACGTTTGTGCCAATTGCCACAACTTAAAGTACAAGGTTCCCTAAACTATGACAAAGCCTTTTCCTGCAAAATGGCCAAAAGAGTTTGATCCAAATTCTTCCTCTATCTCTGCCGAATCTTTCTTAATTGAGCAGATGACGGAGGAAGCTTCTCCTCCGAAGCTGCATCGGCACACCACTGGACAGCTCAGTATAACTTTAAATGGCCATGCAGGAATTGTGCTTCAAGAAGGATATTGGGGAGTTCCGGTTGCTTGCGCTGCATGGTGTCCAGCCGGAACTTATCATTGCGGAGTTCTCAGCTCAAATGCGCAAGTCCTTTTTGCACACTTTGATCCCAAATTTTCTTTATTACTACCAAATGTACCTCAGAGACTCGTGTTGAACTCCATGACTTTGGAAATGCTTAAGCACGTATCTCAGAAAAAATTAAAGTACGGCGACTCCAACCATTCAAGCAAACTCTGGGAGGTTATAGTCCAGGAACTCTCTCTATCTACTGTACTGCCAAAAATCTTTGCGCCTCTTCCTTTAAATCCCGAACTTCGTCGTTTAACCGAACAATTTATCTCGGATGCCGACTGTCGGAACAAAACGGCCACCGATGTCGCAAAAGCCTTGAATATCTCCGAAAGAACGTTGAGGAGGAGACTTCTTGAAAATACTGGATTAACTTTCGCAGAGTGGCTCGTCCAAATCAAATTATGGGTTGGAATAAGCGAATTAAGAAAAGGGAAAAGTGTTGAAGAAGCAGCCTACGAAGCAGGTTTTCTGAATCCTTCTTCATTCATTGTTGCTTTCAAGAAAGTTTTTGGAACCACGCCCAGTTATTTCAAACGGAACGTTTGAAGTTAAATTTTCTGCAAACTATCAGAGACAGTCTTCATCTTTGATCTTTACCAGACTACTAGATAAAAAATTTCAAATCCTTCTGAGCTCCTGCTAGGCAGTGCTTTCAGTTGGATCTGGAGCAAATTTTCTTCCAAACATCTTTATGTAAACGTCATCTTCGGTCCAGATCGTTTTACTGACCTACAAGAAAATAATTTCTCAATCCTTTCAAAGGCACGCCAGTCAGCGTCTCCAACAATATCAAGAGAACTTTTTCTTCCAAACATTAAGACCTGCTGCATCGTTTCAACGCTCAGGCTTTTTTCCTCAATACGATGATCTAATGCGGATTAGGAATCACAAATAGTTTCACTACTGTACTGCCCGTAATACTTATTCTCTAATGAGTTACCTTTTATCCAGCTTTTAAAATCCCAGAAGATTTGAATAAGCAGACAGCATGAATATCAGAACTATAGGCTTAGTCCTCGGTGTAGCCTCCGGCATATTGTGGGGCTTGATGGATATTGCCTCTCAATTTCTTCTTCACAACTGTCAAATGGAGCCGCCCGCATTCATTTCTTTAACAATGATTATTACCTCAGCGGTACTAATTTTCTATTGTCTGACTACCAGACCTCAGAAGTTTTTTGTTCCGCTCCGCTCAATACACAGTTCTTTTTCCCTCATAGTATTTGGCTGCCTTATTCTTGGCACTGAAGTTGCTTTTTTCTCCTGTGTAAAGGGGACCAACGCTGCGACAGCAGCAGTTCTTGCCTCAAATCGTCCATTCTTTATCATGCTGCTTCTTTGTTTTCTTGGCTCTAAGCCAACAATCAAACAATTCTTATGCAGCGTAATGGCGGTTACCGGAATAGCTTTACTTGTCACTAAAGGAAACTTTTCCAGCCTGTCGTTTAATGCAGTCGAGACTCTTGTCGGATTGGGTGCCCCGCTTTTTAGCGCTTGCTATACCTTGCAGTCCCGAAATCTTATAGAGCGTTTTGACCCAGTTGTTGTTATGGCGTGGGCAATGACGATAGCCACTATCTTAGCTAACGGCTATGTGCCTTTTTGGAGCGTCCGGTTGGAATGGACGACTTTGTCCATATTAGCGATTTTGTGCGTCAGTGTCGTAGGTCATATCTTGGCCTATCTCTGTTATCTGCTGAGCGCTTGCAAAATTAATCCTACTGTAACCGGTGTTCTTGAAACAGTTGAACCTTTAACGACTGTAATCCTCTCTTACCTTCTCTTTAAGATTGCTTTGGATAGAGCAATGGTAGGAGGAGCCATTTTAATCTTGCTTGCAGTAAGTATTCTTGGTCTAACACGTCACAGAAAATCTGCTATTGATGCCTCAGCAATGAATTCCAAGCATTAGATGCTACGTAAGGTTCCCATGACTGTGATGAATATTTTCTAGCGAAGGTGAAAAATTGGCTTATTGAACAACCGAGAGGAGTTTTACATGAGCCAAGCCGACTACGTTCTTTCCTTTCCATCCGTTACAGTGGAAGCCAATCCGAGCCCAACAGTTGTCCCCGACGAACTTGAGGCAGCCGAGCAAGATATGCAAGAAGACGAGGTTGAGATATTTGAAATCGAGCCGGCCGCAGTAGAAAAGCCGGCAGAATTAGGACCAGCCTCGAAGCAAATTACCGTTTCTGTAAGATCGGAGGTTACTGTGAGCTATGAAACGGCGGATCCTAGCCTTGAAGCCAGAGGTTTGATAAAGATGCTTCTCGGAGTGCAGTCATGAGTTTTCTGAACTTTAAAGGATGCAAGATTACGGTCGTCACCACTGCCACTGATCTACGAGCCGGTTACTTTAGACTGGAAGCCTTTGCTAGAAGCACTCTTAATATAGACATCTGCTCGGGCAATCATTGTGTTGTGTTTTTATCTCGTACACGGGCGCTGGCCAAGATTATCGCAGCTGACCAGTCGGGAATGACTTTGATAACCAGACGGCTGCATCATGGGAGCTTCCAACAGCTAATGAGTCTTCTTGACAGCCCAGCTAAAAGAAGCCTAACAGCTGAACAGCTCGTATCCTTTTTAAATGGAAAACGCATTGAAGGAGCCCGCAAAAACTACTTTAAGGAACAATAAGTTGTAACACTTTGTTTGATAACCAGCGTTAAAAAAAATCCATCCTATAAACCTTGATCACCAAGGCTTTTAGCCATGGTATTTGAGAGCTTTGGAGGGGACTGCGAAGGCCGGTTTTAATCTGCTTTCAGTTGCTTCATAATTGAACAGTGTTCGGCATTCCCAACCGGAGAGCAAAGTGTTCAACAAGAAGCAGCTCAAAAATTTGTCACAAGAAGAACTCATTGAGCTTGTGCTTAAAACGGAAAAAGAAAAAGAAGAAATACAGGCGCGATTTCGCGGGCTCTCCACAATTGTCATCAACGCATTTCACAACTGTAAAGAAGTGGCCTTATTAGCCGACAAATATCTGATTGCCGAAGATAAATGGATGGGGCTAGCCATTGAACAGCAGATCAGCCATATGCTTGAATCGCTCAGAGTCTTGGCTGAAAATAGTTCGAGTCAATTTCAAGCTTTACTGGGAAAAGGATCGGAAAAAATTGGTAGGGCAGAGGTTGATAAAGAACTCAAAGAAAACAAAGGTTCGTGGGTTAACGGCAGCAAAGAACTGATAGAGGCCACACGCATCGTTGATCAAGTCGTTAAATCGTTGCCGGAGAACACTCCGTTAGCCGGAGAATTTAAAAGCATCGTCAATGAGCCTGCTGCTTCGATTGCCGCTTTAGAAAAGAAACCGAGCCTTGGGCGCCAAAAGGTAAATCCAAAGGTAAGAGAGCGCACCGTTGTTCCTGCTTCCGACAAAGTTCCTCACTGCAAAGGCTGCACGGAAGAGATGGTAAAGCTCTCTAGCTTTGTAGAAACAATAAGAAGAAAGACACTGCCGAAACTGAACAATCTTGAGGCGCTCTCTCAGCGGCAAGATGTTTATGTATGTCCCAAATGCGGACAAGCACATGTCAGGCTCCCGGTCGATGCAGAGCATCCGGTTAACTGCGCACGTACAGTCGGTACATCGATGCTGCTTGAGCTAGCTATGGGACTTTACAGCGGAATACCGCTGCACAGACAGATTAAGGAGCTGCAGCAAAAGCTTTGCTTGGGCCATGACACCGTCTCGTACAACTTGCATGATTTAGCCCGCTTTTACCTGCATCCTCTTGCTCTGCTTTATGAATCCTCTTTAAAGAAAGCCGATGTACTAATTGCAGATGAAACTGTATTTCCGGTGCTTGAAGCTCAGGGAAGAGGAAAGTGTGCCAAGGAGCGCATGAATGAGTCTAAGCTGCGCAAACAGAATTATCTTCTGGCTCTGACAACAGCAGCTTCAGCGCCTGAACAAATATTTATCCTTAAGTATTTACCAAGCCGAAGCGCTCAAGCAATTAGCTCACAAATCACATCAGACTTCCAGTTCAATACTTTAGTAACCGATGGCTATAGCGCCTATGAAACAGTTCTTCAGGCACTAGGCGGGGAAAGAAAGCATCAAAGCTGTTTAATTCACTACCGGCGCAAACTTCTCAGTGCTCTGTTAAGCAGCAGTCTTTTAAAAGAACTTCATCAATCAGCGCTCGGTGAAAAAGAAAAGCTCAAGCAGATGAAGATAAGAGTCCAACAGGCTGAGCCGGGCTGCTGCGTGCTTATCTGTGTTGAGGCACTATCAAAGCTGTATAACCTGCAAGAGGCAATATCGAAGGAAGTCTCGCAGAGGAAGCAGGAGGAATACCGCAGGCGCCAGGACTCTTTATTAACGGCGGTAGACAAAATAATGTCCTATCAAGCCGACAAAATCTGTATAAAAACTCAATCGGGTTTATATAAGAAAGGAGTCGGAGGCGGGTTGTACTCAGCGGCATGCGCTTACTATATGAATTTGCGCAATGAATTTAAGGTCTTTATCGATGACTTCAAAGTACCGGCTGACTCTAATCTGGTAGAAAGCCGCTTGAGGCCGGTGACAGTTCTGAGGAAAAACATTTGGTATAAACAATCGGTTGAGTATGCGGTGGATATGTGCGACATCTACTCTATCTTTAAGACGCTCGAACTCAACGGCATAGCCCCAGTGGAATATTTGAAAAAGTACTGTCGGAGCGTCTATGGTCACGTCCTCGATAAGGCTTGGACGGAAGCGTTAAAAGACGGACACGATAAAACCAAGAAGATAGGTTCCTTGGACTTCAAGCACGGACTGGAAGATTACGACCTCAAGCCATGGCTTCCGTCTACCTACAAACAATTGCAAGCAGAGAGCTAATGCCGGAAAATCCACGGCTCTTATCGAGCCATGGGAACCTTACGATGCTACTCACTTTCGGTGTGAGAGTTTAAAAATTCATCGAGTGAAAAAAGCCTCCATAAAAATGGAGGCTCTTGGTTTCAGTCAAGTATTACTGAACTTTAATTTCGACATCGACGCCAGCAGGCAAGTCGAGTTTCATCAAAGCGTCAACTGTTTTGTCAGTCGGATCGATGATGTCCATCAATCTTTGATGAGTTCTGATTTCAAGCTGATCACGGCTTGTCTTGTTGACGTGCGGGCTGCGGAGAATATCAAAGCGCTGAATTCTTGTAGGAAGAGGAACTGGACCTCTAACTAAAGCGCCTGTTCTCTTAGCAGTGTCAACAATCTCAAGAGCGGATTGATCGATCAACTTGTAATCAAATGCCTTGAGGCGAATACGAATGCGTTGGCTTTGCATTATTTATCCTTTAAAGAGCGAGGGGTCAGAAGCCATTTCTGACCCGCGAAATTACTTGACTAAATTAACCTTCGATCTTGGAGACAACACCAGCACCAACTGTGTGGCCGCCTTCACGAATAGCGAAACGAAGACCTTCTTCCATAGCGATCGGAGCGATCAACTGAACGTCCATGCGGATGTTGTCGCCTGGCATAACCATTTCAACGCCTTCCGGCAATTGGATTGTGCCTGTTACGTCTGTTGTACGGAAGTAGAACTGTGGACGATAGCCTTTGAAGAACGGTGTGTGACGGCCGCCTTCTTCCTTGCTCAATACGTACACTTCTGCCTGGAATTCAGTATGAGGTGTGATTGTGCCCGGTTTAGCCAATACCTGTCCGCGTTCAACTTCTTCACGCTTTGTACCGCGGAGAAGAATACCGACGTTGTCGCCTGCCTGACCCTGGTCAAGAAGCTTACGGAACATTTCAACGCCTGTGCATGTTGTCTTAGCTGTCGGACGAAGACCAACGATTTCGATTTCGTCGCCAACTTTGATTACACCGCGTTCTACACGGCCGGTAACAACTGTACCGCGGCCGGAGATGGAGAATACGTCTTCAACCGGCATAAGGAACGGCTGATCGATAGCACGTTCCGGTGTCGGAATGTAGCTGTCAAGTGTGTCAGCCAACTTAAGAATGGACTGTTCGCCCATCGGACCTTTGTCGCCGTCGAGAGCCATACGAGCAGAACCTTTGATGATTGGAATGTCATCGCCTGGGAAGTCGTAGTTGCTCAACAATTCGCGAACTTCCATTTCAACCAATTCGAGAAGTTCTTCATCGTCAACCAAGTCGCACTTGTTCATGTAAACGATGATGTAAGGTACACCTACCTGACGGGCAAGAAGGATGTGTTCACGTGTCTGAGGCATAGGACCGTCAGCTGCGGAAACAACCAAAATAGCGCCGTCCATCTGAGCAGCACCGGTAATCATGTTCTTAACATAGTCAGCGTGGCCCGGGCAGTCTACGTGAGCGTAGTGACGATGTTCTGTTTCGTATTCAACGTGAGCTGTGTTAATAGTAATACCACGAGCTTTTTCTTCAGGAGCAGCATCGATCTGGTCGTATGCTTTTGCTTCACCGCCGAACTTCTGAGAAAGAACGGAAGTAATAGCAGCTGTAAGAGTTGTCTTACCATGGTCAACGTGACCAATAGTACCAACGTTTACGTGGGGCTTGGTACGTTCATACTTTTCTTTTGCCATTTCTGGATCCTTTTAAATCAAATCTAGATTAAAACTTAATTACTTAGCTTTTGCTTCAATAACTGCTTCGGCAACTGTCTTAGGAGCTTCAGCGTAGTGCTTGAATTCCATAGTGTAGGAAGCACGGCCTTGTGTCAAGGAACGCAACTGAGTTGCATAACCGAACATTTCGGACAGTGGAACTTCTGCCTTAACAGCTTTTCCGCCGCCAGGAAGATCTTCCATACCCTGAATCATGCCACGGCGGGAGGACAAGTCGCCCATAACGTCGCCCATCTTTTCTTCAGGAGTTTCAACTTCAACAGCCATAATTGGTTCAAGAAGAACTGGCTGAGCTTGTCTCATACCTTCCTTGAATGCCATGGAGCCAGCCATCTTAAATGCATTTTCGTTGGAGTCCACTTCGTGGTAAGAACCGAAATGCAATGTGGCTTTAACGTCAACAACCGGGTAACCAGCGAGAACACCAGACTTCATTGTGTCTTCGATACCCTTTTCAACAGCTGGGATGTATTCGCGTGGAACAACACCGCCCTTGATGGCGTCAACGAATTCGTAGCCCTTGCCAGGATTTGGTTCGAGCTTAAGAACAACGTGACCATACTGACCACGGCCGCCGGACTGTTTAACGAACTTAGCTTCAGCGTTTTCTGCGACACCGCGGATTGTTTCACGGTAGGCAACCTGTGGTTTGCCGACTGTAGCTTCAACGTTGAATTCTCTGCGCATACGGTCTACGAGAATATCCAAGTGAAGTTCGCCCATACCAGAAATAATGGTCTGGCCGCTTTCTTCGTCTGTCTTAACTCTGAAGGAAGGATCTTCCTGAGCCAAACGATTCAAAGCAAGACCCATTTTTTTCCTGGTCAGCTTTAGTCTTGGGTTCAACAGCCTGAGAAATAACCGGTTCCGGGAACTCCATTCTTTCGAGAATAATTGGATGTTCGATAGAGCACAGTGTATCGCCTGTTGTAACTTCTTTAAGACCAACAGCAGCAGCGATGTCGCCAGAAAGAACTTCTTTGATTTCTTTACGTTCGTTAGCGTGCATCTGAAGCAAACGGCCGATTCTTTCTTTCTTGTTCTTGACGGAGTTAAGAACTGTATCGCCGGAGTTAACAACGCCGGAGTAAACACGCAAGAAGGTGAGCTGGCCGACATACGGGTCAGTCATGATCTTGAATGCTAAACAAGAGAACGGAGCTTTGTCGTCAGCTTTTCTGGTAGCAGGCTCGTCTGTATCCGGATCAATACCTTCAACATCGGGAATATCAACCGGGCTTGGAAGCAGTTCAATAACAGCGTCTAGCATTCTCTGAACGCCTTTGTTCTTGAAAGCTGTACCGCAAAGCATCGGCTGAATTTCACCGGCGATTGTACGAGTTCTCAAGCCTTTAATGATGTCAGCTTCAGAGAGGTCACCGTCATTGAGGTACTTATCCATCAATTCTTCGCTAGATTCAGCAGCTGCTTCAACCATGTAGCTGCGCCACTTTTCGGCTTCTTCCTTCAATTCTTCAGGAATTTCTTCGAAAGCGAACTTCATACCTTGGGAAGATTCGTCCCAAATGATGGCTTTCATCTTGGCCAAATCGATAACGCCTTTGAAAGTGTCTTCAGCACCGATTGGAATAACGATAGGTACAGGATTGCCTTTAAGGCGCGACTTCATCTGGTCAAATACTTTGTAGAAATTCGCACCGGTGCGGTCCATCTTGTTTACGAAAGCAAGACGTGGAACTTTGTACTTGTTGGCCTGACGCCAAACGGTTTCAGACTGAGGCTGTACACCGCCTACAGCGCAGTAAACCATGCAGGCACCGTCAAGAACACGCATGGAACGTTCAACTTCAACTGTGAAGTCAACGTGTCCCGGGGTATCAATGATGTTGATACGGTGTTCTGGATGGTTCATGTCCATACCACGCCAGAAGGCTGTTGTAGCAGCAGATGTAATGGTGATACCACGTTCCTGTTCCTGCTCCATCCAGTCCATGGTAGCGGCTCCATCATGAACTTCGCCGATCTTATGGTTTACACCGGTGTAGAACAAAATACGTTCAGTAGTGGTTGTTTTTCCTGCGTCAATGTGGGCGGAAATACCGATGTTGCGATAGCGCTCAATCGGAGTTTTACGAGCCATGTTATCTACCTCTAATTAGGGGAAGGGTACCCTCCCCCAGTTACTAAAATTAGTTAAAACGGAAATGAGAGAAGGCCTTGTTGGCTTCAGCCATACGATGGACTTCTTCACGTTTCTTCATAGCGCCGCCACGGCCTTCGGAAGCGTCGATGAGCTCGCCAGCCAAACGCTGCGGCATGGATTTTTCGCTTCTGCCTTTAGCGGCTTCGCGCAACCAGCGCATAGCCAAAGCTAAACGGCGAACAGGGCGAACTTCAACCGGGACCTGGTAGTTAGCACCGCCAACACGGCGGGACTTAACTTCAACCAACGGACGAACATTGTTCAGGGCGGTTGTAAAAACTTCTAATGGATCTTTTCCAGACTTTGTCTGAATTTCTTCTAAAGCGCCATACACGATTCTTTCTGCAACGGCCTTCTTGCCATCAAGCATAATCATGTTGACGAATTTTGTGATTTCTACAGAACCAAACTTTGGATCTGGTAATACTTCACGTTTTGGTACTTCGCGACGACGGGGCATTTTTACCTCAATTCTGTCTTCAGTCAGTTAAAAAAATATTGCAATTCCAATGAACTGCGACTTACTCGGTCATAAAAAGTGACCGTATCCCGGGTGCGAGCCGGTTAAGCCTTCTTGGGGCGCTTTGCGCCATACTTGGAGCGAGATTGCTTACGATCCTTGACACCTTGTGTATCAAGAGAACCGCGTACAACGTGGTAACGAACACCTGGCAAGTCTTTCACACGGCCGCCACGAATAAGAACAACACTGTGTTCCTGGAGGTTGTGGCCTTCACCGCCGATGTAAGAAATGACTTCGATACCGTTGGTCAAACGTACCTTAGCAACTTTACGAAGAGCGGAGTTTGGCTTCTTCGGAGTTGTTGTGTATACACGGGTGCAAACGCCGCGCTTCTGCGGGCAGTTTTTGAGCGCAGGGCTCTTGCTCTTCTCGATAGCTCTCTCGCGAGGCTTACGCACTAATTGGTTAATGGTCGGCATATAGTCCGTAACGATTAGAAAAACCACTCAAGGAGTGGGGGTTAGTAAAAACACTTTTAGGGGAGCTGCGCCGGATCGCGCATTTAGAACTGGCAGAGAAGCCTATCAAAGAACGCGGATCCCGTCGCGGGTTTCCAAAAAAGTGCTGTATTTTCACTCTTTTTTTTTGAAAAGTCAAATGAATTCAAAGAGGAATTTCACGATTCAGAATTTTTTACAAAATTACAGAGTGTTCTTTTTCCAAAAATACGAAAGCCGGGCTCATCACCCGGCTCTCTTCTTAGCCTACGGTTTTACTAATTACTTAGTAAGTGTATGGTCAATAGCATTCGCTGGTTCGGCTCTCTTAACCAAATTTTCCTTAGGATCTTCGTACATTCTGTCATGATTTACGATTTCATTATCGAATGGGAAAGGATCCTTCTGGTGACGTGCCTTGTGATATGCAAGACCAGTACCGGCAGGAATCAGGCGGCCGACGATAACGTTTTCTTTCAGGCCTCTGAGTTCATCGCGTTTGCCCATAATAGCGGCTTCTGTAAGAACACGAGTTGTTTCCTGGAAGGAAGCGGCGGAAATGAACGAATCGGTAGACAAGCTGGCCTTTGTAATACCCAAGAGGAGATTATCGTAGGCAGCCGGACGTTTGCCTTCGGCAAGCATCTTTTCATTTTCATCGAGCATTTCACTGCGTTCGACCTGTTCACCGTTGATGAATTTGGTATCGCCTGAATCAGTAATGATGACTCTTCTAAGCATCTGACGAACAATAACTTCGATGTGCTTATCACTAATCTTCACACCTTGCAGACGATAAACGTCCTGAACTTCATCAACAACGTAACGAGCCAAAGCTTCGATACCGTTCAAGCGAAGGATATCATGCGGATCGGCAGGACCGTCGACAATGACTTCACCCTTATGAACAACTTGACCGTCGTGAACAAGAATTGTCTTGTCCTTCGGAATAAGGAATTCATGTTCCTTACCTTCAGTATCGGTAATGATGAGGCGCTGTTTGCCCTTGGTTTCCTTACCGAAAGTAACGGTACCGCTGGCTTCAGCCAACACACCGGCATCCTTCGGAGAACGAGCTTCGAACAACTCAGCAACACGCGGCAGACCGCCGGTAATATCACGAGTCTTCTGGCTTTCTGTCGGAATTCTGGCTAAAACGTCACCGACGCTGGCTTTATCGCCGTCATGAACGGTAATAAGAGCACCTACCGGCAATTGAATACTTACTGGGTGTTCTGTTCCAGGAATCTTAACGAGTTCACCGTTTTCGTCCAACAACTGAATCATCGGACGTCCAATCTTACTGGAGGCAGAGTGTTTTCCTTCGATAACAACCAAAGAGCTCAAGCCTGTAACTTCATCAACCTGGCTCTTAACCGTTACGTTGTCGATAACGTTAGCAAATCTAACGACACCGGCATATTCAGTAACGATCGGACGTGTCAACGGATCCCAGTTGGCCAATTCAGTACCAACCTTAACTTCTTGTCCGTCAATAGCGAGCAAGTTGGCGCCGTAAGGAATCTTATGACGTTCTTTTTCGCGGCCGTTAACACCTTCAATAACGATTTCACCGGAGCGGGAAATAACAACCTTATTTCCTTTTTCGCCCGTCACATATCTCATAGAGCTTGTGAAACGGACAGTACCGGCAGACTTGGTTTCAACGTTACTGGCAACAGCGGTACGGGAAGCGGCACCACCAATGTGGAAGGTACGCATTGTCAACTGAGTTCCCGGTTCACCAATTGACTGGGCAGCGATAACCCCAACAGCCTCACCGGTGTTAACCAATGTACCGCGGCCAAGGTCACGTCCGTAGCACTTAGCGCAAAGACCATAGCGAGTTTCGCAGGTAAGCGGTGTGCGGACCATCATTTCATCGATGCCGAGCTTAGTAATTGTTTCGACGTCGTCTTCAGTAATGAGATGACCGGCTTCGAATACCAGTTCCTGTGTATCCGGGTTATGAACGTCCTGTGCAACAACACGTCCTAAAACACGATCACCCAAAGCTTCAACAACGTCACCGCCTTCAACCAGGGCTTTCATGATCACGCCATGGTGAGTTCCGCAATCGTCTTCCGTAACAACCAAATCTTGAGTAACGTCGACGAGACGACGTGTCAAGTAACCGGAGTTAGCGGTCTTCAAAGCGGTATCAGCCAAACCTTTACGTGCACCGTGGGTTGATACGAAGTACTGCAAAACGTTCAAACCTTCACGGAAGTTCGCGGTAATCGGAGTTTCAATAATGGAACCGTCCGGTTTAGCCATCAAACCACGCATACCGGCCAACTGACGAATCTGAGCAGCAGAACCACGAGCACCGGAGTCAGCCATCATGTAGATGGAGTTGAAAGACTCTTGTGTTGTCTTGTTGCCGTGACGGTCGATAACCGGTTCTTTGGAAATTTCTTCCATCATAACCTTACCGACTTGGTCGGAAGTACGACCCCAAATATCAACGACCTTGTTATAACGTTCGCCGGAAGTAACAAGACCGGAAGTGTACTGAGCTTCGATTTCTTTAACTTCTTGTTCTGCTTCGTGAACGAGCTTGTTCTTAGCTTCCGGAACAATCATGTCACCGATAGCGATAGACAAGCCGCCGATAGTAGCCAAGTGGTAGCCTCTCTGCATAAGCTTGTCAGCAAAGATAACTGTCTCTCTCAAGCCGCAGCGGCGGAAAGCCATATTAATCAACTTGGCGATTTCTTTCTTCTTCAAAGTCTTGTTGAGGACAGAGAAAGAAAGACCCGGAGGAAGAATTTCTGAAAGTAAAGCACGGCCGGCTGTAGTTTCATAACGAACTATACGCGGTGTCTTTGTTCCGTCTTCAGCAACATCGAATTCTTTAATTCTGACTGTGCAGCGTGTCTGAAGTTCAATAACCTTGTTGGCTAAAGCTCTCTCAACTTCTCCGATATCAGCAAAGAACATACCCTCACCCTTCGCATTGATGCGGGAGCGAGTAGAGTAATAAAGACCAAGCACGATATCCTGAGATGGGACGATGGATGGATCGCCGTTAGCCGGGAACAACACGTTGTTGGAGGCCAACATCAAAGAACGAGCTTCTAATTGAGCTTCTAAAGAAAGCGGTACGTGAACAGCCATCTGGTCACCGTCGAAGTCAGCGTTGAACGCTGCGCAGACAAGCGGATGAAGTTGGATAGCTTTACCTTCAATCAAAAGCGGTTCGAAAGCTTGAATACCGAGTCTGTGAAGAGTCGGAGCACGGTTAAGCATAACCGGGTGCTCATAAATGACCTCTTCAAGAATATCCCAAACTACCGGTTCTTGGTTTTCAACCATCTTCTTAGCTGCTTTGATGGTTGTAGCTAAACCGCGGCTTTCCAACTTATTGAAGATGAACGGCTTGAATAATTCAAGAGCCATCAGCTTCGGAAGACCGCATTGGTGCAGTTTGAGGTACGGACCGACGGTAATAACGGAACGTCCGGAGTAGTCAACACGTTTACCTAACAAGTTCTGACGGAAGCGGCCGCCTTTACCCTTGATCATGTCAGCCAAGGATTTAAGCGGACGCTTAGACGGGCCGGACATAGCCTTGCCGCGTCTGCCGTTATCAAGCAAAGAGTCAACAGCTTCCTGAAGCATACGCTTTTCGTTGCGGACGATAATATCCGGAGCTTTGAGCTCGAGAAGCTTCTTCAAGCGGTTATTACGGTTGATAACTCTTCTGTAGAGATCGTTCAAATCACTGGTAGCGAATCTGCCGCCGTCCAATGGAACCAACGGACGAAGATCCGGAGGAAGAACCGGGAGAACTTCCATAACCATCCATTCCGGTTTGATGCCGGAACGTTGGAATCCTTCCAAAACCTTCAAACGCTTAGCAATCTTCTTGAGCTTAGCTTCAGAAGTTGTTTCCTGCAGTTCCTGACGAAGGGTATGAACTTCTTCATCGATGTTGATGGAAGAAAGCAATTCACGGATAGCTTCAGCTCCCATCATCGCCTTGAATTCATCACCGTATTCTTCAGTCTTTGCGAAGTAGTCGTCTTCAGTCATCAACTGGCCGCGTTTGAGCTCAGTCATGCCTGGATCAACAACGATATAAGCTTCGAAGTAAAGTACTCTTTCGATATCTCTCAATGGAATATCGAGAACCATACCCATACGGGAAGGCAAGCTCTTTAAAAACCAAATGTGAGCAACGGGGCTGGCCAATTCGATATGGCCCATGCGCTCACGTCTAACTTTAGACAATGTGACTTCAACGCCGCATTTTTTCACAGATGACGCCTTGATGCTTAAGTCTCTTGTATTTTCCGCATAGACATTCGTAGTCTTTTACCGGCCCGAAAATCTTTGCGCAGAACAAACCGTCGCGTTCCGGTTTGAAAGTTCTATAGTTAATTGTTTCGGGTTTTTTGACTTCACCATAGGACCAGGAACGAATCTTTTCAGGAGACGCAATACCAATTTTGATTGCGTCAAAAGGTTCGTCCTGTTCAACTTTGCTGAATAGAGAATGTAAAGGTATTGTCATTTACTTTGTATCCTTGTCTCGGTGAAGATCGATGTCGATACCGAGTGAACGAATTTCTTTAACCAACACATTGAAAGATTCCGGCATTCCGGCATCAATTACTTGGTCACCCTTAACAATGTTTTCGTAAAGTTTTGTACGGCCTGTGACGTCGTCAGACTTCACAGTCAGCATTTCCTGCAGAACATAGCTGGCACCGTAAGCCTCCAAAGCCCAGACTTCCATTTCACCAAATCTCTGACCACCGAACTGTGCCTTACCGCCTAACGGCTGTTGTGTAACCAAAGAGTAAGGTCCGGTTGAACGAGCATGCATCTTATCGTCAACCAAGTGGTGCAGCTTGAGATAGTGCATAACACCGACGGTAACCGGTCTGTCAAACGGTTCGCCTGTTCTGCCGTCAAACAACTGAGCCTGTGTTTTGGATGGGGTCAGCTGCAATTTCTTAGCAGTTTCATCCGGGAAAGCTAAGTTCAGCATTTCCTTAATATCTTCTTCGCTGGCACCGTCGAAAACCGGGGTTGCGAATGGAACGCCCTTTCTTAAATGCTTAGCAAGATTGATGATTTCGTCATCCGTTAAGGAATCCAAATCTTCCTTCTTACCGCTGCGGTTGTAAATTTCAGCCAAGAATTCTCTTAACTGACCAACCTGCTTGGTTCTTTCCTGCTTGAGCATTTCTTCAATTCTCCAGCCCAAGCCGAAAGCTGCCCAACCCAAGTGGACTTCAAGAACCTGACCGATATTCATACGGGAAGGAACGCCCAAGGGGTTCAAAACGATGTCGACAGGACGCCCGTCGGCCATGTACGGCATATCTTCAACGCGGGTAATACGAGAAACCACACCCTTATTTCCGTGACGGCCAGCCATCTTATCGCCAGGCTGCAGTCTGCGTTTGACAGCGATGTAAACCTTAACCATCTTCTGAACGCCGGCTGGAAGCTCATCACCTTGTGTGAGTTTCTTCTTCTTTTCTTCGAAAGCAGCGTTGAATTCTTTTCTCTTTTCATCAAGAGAAACACGAACGTCTTCGAGAACTTTCTGGAGTTCGCCGTCGGCTAAGCGAATATCGAACCACAAATGCGGATTTGTGTTGTCAAGATATTCTTGGGTGATCTTCTTGTTCTTGGTCAAACCGTTAGCACCGCCCTGAGCAACTGCGCCGACCAACTGACGGCTCAAACGTTCGAATGCATCGTTTTCAACGATACGAAGCTGATCGTTCAAGTTTGTTCTATAACGCTTCAATGCTTCGTCAATAATTGACTGAGCGCGTTTGTCTCTTTCGATGCCTTCTCTTGTGAAGACTTGAACGTCGATAACGGTACCAACCATGCCGCTTGGAACACGCAAAGACGTATCTTTAACATCGCTGGCTTTTTTCACCGAAGATCGCCTTCAAGAGTTTTTCTTCAGCGGTAAGTGTGGTCTCACCCTTCGGTGTTACCTTACCAACCAACACATCACCTGCCTTAACTTCAGCTCCGATATAAACGATGCCGGATTCGTCAAGGCGGTTAATTTGGTTTTCACTCAAGTTGGAAATATCGCGAGTGATTTCTTCGTTGCCGAGCTTAGTGTCACGAGCGGAAACTGTGAGTTCTTCGATATGGATGGAAGAATATCTATCGTCTGCAACAACCTTTTCGCTGACCATCACAGAGTCTTCGTAGTTGTAGCCGTTCCATGGCATAAAGGCGACAATCATGTTCTGACCGAGAGCAAGTTCACCTAAGTCAGTAGAAGCACCGTCAGCGATTACGTCACCCTTGGAAATTTTATCGCCGGGGTTGACTATAGGACGCTGATTAATGTTAGTCCCTTGGTTTGAACGGGTGAATTTCTGCAAGTTGTAGATATCAACACCTACTCTGCCTACAACGTTTTCATCGTCATTGACACGGACAACAATACGATTAGCATCAACGGAATCAACGATACCGCCTCTTTCTGCGCGAACGGTTGTTCCGGAATCGACGGCTACTGTTCTTTCAATACCAGTACCGACAACCGGTTTTTCAGGACGCAAGCAAGGCACACCCTGACGCTGCATGTTGGAACCCATCAAAGCGCGGTTTGCGTCATCGTGTTCAAGGAACGGAATTAAAGAAGCAGCAACGGAAACGATCTGAGCCGGGCAACGTCCATATACTGGACTCTTTCCGGACGCATCAGAACGAATTCACCTTTGTCTCGGCAGCTGACGAGTTCGTCAGTCAAATTGCCTTCGGAATCCAAAGATGCGTTAGCCTGAGCAATAATGTAGTTGCCTTCGTCGATTGCAGATAAGTAAGCGATTTCGTTTGTTACTTTGCCGTCAATCACCTTGCGGTACGGGGTTTCTAAGAAACCATAATCGTTCAATCTCGCATAAAGAGCCAGAGAGTTGATCAAACCAATGTTCGGACCTTCAGGGGTTTCAATTGGGCAAACACGACCGTAGTGGGTCGGATGAACGTCTCGAACTTCGAAGCCTGCTCTTTCACGTGTCAAACCGCCGGGGCCTAAAGCGGAAATTCTTCTCTTATGAGTGATTTCAGACAATGGATTTGTCTGATCCATAAACTGACTCAACTGAGAAGAGCCAAAGAATTCACGAATGGAGGCGCTGATTGGTTTACTGTTGATCAAGTCATGCGGCATTAAATTATCGGATTCGGCTTGACCCAATCTTTCCTTAACGGCACGTTCAACTCTAACCAAACCGGCTCTGAATTGGTTTTCTGTCAATTCACCGACGCAGCGGACACGGCGATTTCCCAAGTGATCGATATCGTCGACCGTGCCTTCACCGTTACGGAGCTTAACAATAAGCTTCATTGTGTCGATAATGTCTTCCGGTTCCAATGTCATAGGACCTTGTTCAGTTCCGCGTTCGAAACGGGAATTGATCTTCATACGGCCGACTTTGGACAAATCGTATGTTTCGTTATCGAAGAACAAGCGGCGGAAGAGTGTTTCAACAGCCTCTTCTGTCGGTGGTTCGCCCGGACGCATCATTCTGTAGATAGCAACTCTGGCAGAAAGCTGATCCGGTGTTTCGTCTAAACGAAGAGTATCGGAAATGTATGGACCGCGATTCAACTCGTTGATATAGAGAGTTTCGAAATCGAGGATTCCTTTTTCTTTGAAAACTTCGAGAAGCTTCTCGGTAATTTCTTCGTTGGCATTTGCAATAATTTCACCGGTATCCTCATCGTAAATGTTCTTAGCAAGAACTTTGCCGATCAAGAAATCTTCCGGAACCTGAAGTTCAGTAATGCCTAATTTTTCGATATCTCTGACGTGCTTAGCGTTGATTCGTTTATCTTTAGCAACGACAACCTTGCCGTCTTTGTCTGTGATGTCGAAACGAGCGACTTCGCCGCGAAGACGGGAAGGAACGATAGCCATAGCGTAACCGCCCGGAGTCATACGGAACTTATCAAAGTCGTAGAACTGGGCTAAAATGCTTTCCGGTGTCATACCGAGTGCCTTGAGCATAATGGTGCCAGGCATCTTGCGTCTGCGGTCGATACGGAAATGCAGAATGTCTTTAGCGTCGAATTCGAAGTCTAACCAAGAACCACGGTAGGGGATAATCCGAGCACTAAATAATTTTTTACCCGAACTATGTGTTTTACCTTTATCATGTTCAAAGAACACTCCGGGAGAACGGTGCAACTGAGAAACGATAACACGTTCGGTACCGTTGATGATGAAAGAGCCTTTGTTCGTCATCAATGGGATTTCGCCCATGTAAACTTCGGACTCTCTGACTTCCTTTACAGAACTTTGTTTAGGAGAATCTCTGTCGAAGATGACTAAGCGAACTTTTGCGCGAAGTCTTGAGCAATAATTTAAGCCACGAAGCTGGCATTCTGCGACGTCAAAAATAGGTTCATCGAGAACGTATTCTTGGAATTCAAGCCTTGCCAAACCATTGTGGCTAGTGATAGGGAAAATGGAAGTGAAAGCTCCTTGCAAGCCTTCATCACGACGCTCAGCAGCCGGTACATCCTGCTGAAGGAACTCGCGATAGGAATGCAATTGAGTTTCAAGCAAAGAGGGCACTTCAAGCACGCTCGGACGCTTTGCAAAGCTTTTCCGGATGCGCTTCTTTTCAGTGAACGAGTACGACATGAACACTCCGTTCGGAAGAGACAGTAAAATTCCTAAATCCGTAAACACAAGACACGAATAGCCACGCCGAGTCCCATTATTGGGACTCTCTGCGCGGCAATATTCAATTTGTCTTGTAACTACAGTCTTTAGAAGACTTCGTATATATCTTTAAAATCAGACACATACGAAGGATTCTAAACTCCGACCCCGTAAAATCAACGGAGTCGGATATTATATATGAAGAATTACTTCAATTCAACCTTAGCACCAGCTGCTTCGAGTTTCTTCTTAGCTTCTTCAGCTTCAGCCTTTGGCAAGCCTTCCTTAACAGCCTTAGGAGCGGATTCTACGAGTTCTTTAGCTTCTTTCAAGCCAAGACCTGTCAATTCACGAACGGCCTTAATTGTAGCGACCTTGTTGGAACCGATTTCAGAAAGAACTACGTCGAATTCAGTCTTTTCTTCTGCAGGAGCAGCAGCGCCAGCAGCAGGAGCAGCAACTGCAACAGCGGCAGCAGCAGCGGAAACACCGAACTTGTCTTCCATCATTTTGATGAGTTCGGAAACTTCGAGAACGGACATGGACGCAATTGCGTCAAGGATTTCTTCTTTGGACAAAGCCATTTTTAACTCCAAATACGTTGTGTATAAATAAAAAATTTAATTCAAAATCAGGCAGCGGCCTGTTTGGCATCGCGCACTGCAGCAACTGTTCTTGTCAAACGTGCAGGTACTTCATTGAGTGTACGTACGAACTTAGCAACAGGTTCGTTCATAGTGGCCATCAACTTAGCCAAGAGTTCTTCTCTGCTCGGCATAGAGGCCAACTGCTTAACACCTTCAACATCAAGGACGCTGTTAGGCATTGCACCGGCTTTGATGACAAGCTTTTGATTTGTCTTAGCAAAGTCAGACATCACTTTGGCAGCTGAAACTGGATCAGCAGAGAAACCATAAACGAGAGGACCGACGAATTGATCGGCAAGTCCTTCGAAAGGAGTTCCCTGAACAGCTCTTCTAGCCAGAGTGTTCTTAAGTACACGCAACTTCACACCTTTTTTACGTGCTTCAGCACGTAATTGAGTAGCTGCATCTACGGTCAGCCCACGGAATTCAGCAATAACAAGACCCTCAGTATCAGCTACGATTTCGCTGATTTCTTTGATCATGTCAGCCTTTTCTTGTCTATTAAGACCCATGGTCTGCTCCACTCAGAGGTGCTGAATAAATCAGCACCGGTTCAACATAACCGGCTCGCTCCGAGAGCCTAACAATTCTGCCTCCTACGGAGGACACAACGCAGAATCTCTCTTCGGTTGCCATCTGCGCCGGACAACTAATGTTATTTAAGGGTTGACACCTTCCGGCGGTCTTTGATAGCTACAGTCTCCTGAGAGACTGTAACCCAAAGTTCTTTACTTAAAAAGTGAATACCTATTAAGCAAGTGTCTGAACATCAACCTTGACGCCAGGGCCCATGGTTGAAGAGACAGCAAGCTTACGGAGGTAAACACCCTTAGATGAAGCTGGTTTAGCTTTGTTCAAAGCTTCGATAAGAGCCTTGACGTTAACCAACAATTTGTCGGCTTCAAAAGAAGCACGGCCGATTGGGGCATGGATAATACCAGCTTTATCAGCTCTAAACTGTACCTGACCTGCTTTAGCATTCTTAACAGCTTGAGCAACATTCGGTGTTACGGTTCCGACTTTCGGGTTAGGCATCAATCCGCGTGGACCGAGGATCTGACCTAACTGACCGACAAAGCGCATAGCACTTGGTTCAGCAATAACAACGTCGAAGTCGAGATTACCACCTTTAACGGAAGCAACAAGATCTTCCAAACCGACAACATCGGCCCCGGCTTCTTTTGCAGCTTCAGCAGCAGCACCAGCAGCAAAAACAGCAACTCTTACTGTCTTGCCTGTACCGGCAGGCATAACAACTGCACCGCGAACAGCCTGGTCGCTCTTACGAGGATCGATACCGAGCTGAACGGCAACATCAACGGATTCATCGAACTTAGCGTTAGCAAGAGCCTTAACTAATTCGAGAGCTTCGTTGATGGAATAGAATTTCTGAGCTTCAACTTTGGAGTTGTTCTCTTTTTCACGCTTTCCAAGTTTTGCCATTATTTCACTCCTTCAACCGTAATACCCATTGAACGTGCGCTTCCAGCGATTGTACGCACAGCGGCGTCCATATCAGCAGCGGTCAAGTCAGGCATCTTTGTCTTAGCGATTTCTTCTGCCTGTGCACGAGTGATTTTGCCAACTTTGTCAGTATGAGGGCGTGCGGAACCCTTTTGAATCTTAGCAGCTTTCTTGATCAAGATAGTGGCCGGAGGAGTCTTCATAATGAATGTGAAGCTCTTATCGGCATAAGCTGTGATCACAACTGGAATTGGGAGACCAGGTTCAACACCTTGGGTCTTGGCATTAAATGCCTTGCAGAATTCCATAATGTTGAGGCCACGCTGACCTAAAGCCGGACCAATCGGAGGAGAAGGATTAGCCTTTCCTGCCGGCACTTGAAGCTTAATAAAGCCTACAATTTTCTTTGCCATTTATTTTCCTTACGGGTAAGACGCTCTGATAAGCTCCCCGAGGTAAAGTCCACAAAAACGTATTTATTCCCGGACTAAGAAATAAATACTAGGAGATCTTTTCAACTTCGTTAAAAGCCAATTCAACAGGCGTATCACGGCTGAAGATTGAAACAATAACAACAAGTTTGTTTTTCTCGTAGCTGACTTCGTCGATATAGCCTTCGAAATCAGCAAACGGACCGCTAGTGATTCGAACTTCTTCACCAACCTCAAACTGAAAGCGAGGTCTTGGCGTATCGGTTCTATCTTCCATTCTCTTCTTGATTTCTTCAATCTCTTTAGTAGGAAGCGGAGTAGGTCTGTTTGCAGAACCACCGAGAAAGCCCGTTATTCTAGGCGTATTTTTGACTAAATGCCAAGTCTCGTCGTTCATTAACATGTTAACAAATATGTATCCGGAGTACATACGACGTGTAGACACACGTTTTTTTCCGTCTTTTACTTCGGAAACATCTTCGGTCGGGACTAGGATTTCATCAAAAGCGTCTTCTAAACCAGCCCTTTTGATTCTGTCTCTAAGTGCGGTTTCAGCACTTTTTTCCATTCCAGAGTACGTATGAATAACGTACCACTTTTTATCGCCTGTCATCTTTGTCTCCTAGATAAGCAAACGGAGAGCCAAATCGATAAGAGAATCAACCAAGAAAAGGAAGAAAGCAACAACGACAACGAAAGCACATACGATACCTGTTGTGTTCACTGTTTCTTTCCTGGTTGGCCAGACTACTCTGCGCAGTTCTTCGTAAGAGGCTTTGCAGTAAGCTGCGAACTCTTTACCAGGTGCGCTAAACCAACCAATAACTGCACCGACGAGAATGCAGCCAAGAAGAACACCAACTCTGACTAAAGCCGGTTGATCAGCAAGAAGAGCAAAAGCGAAAACACCGCTTAATGCAATGACAATTGCCACTGCCATTAAAGCAATTCCACTCTTGGACTCTACCGGCTTTGCGTTTTGCATACTCATTCTTTATCTCTCACCGGTTTCCCGGTAAACAAACCGCGATCCACTAAGGGATCGCGGTGTTTTTTAGTGGCAGGGGCAGAAGGAATCGAACCCTCAACCTACGGTTTTTGGAGACCGTCGCTCTGCCAATTGAGCTATACCCCTAATATTTTGTTATTAACCTTCGATCTTGGAGACAACACCAGCACCAACTGTGTGGCCGCCTTCACGAATAGCGAAACGAAGACCTTCTTCCATAGCGATCGGAGCGATCAACTGAACGTCCATGCGGATGTTGTCGCCTGGCATAACCATTTCAACGCCTTCCGGCAATTGGATTGTGCCTGTTACGTCTGTTGTACGGAAGTAGAACTGTGGACGATAGCCTTTGAAGAACGGTGTGTGACGGCCGCCTTCTTCCTTGCTCAATACGTACACTTCTGCCTGGAATTCAGTATGAGGTGTGATTGTGCCCGGTTTAGCCAATACCTGTCCGCGTTCAACTTCTTCACGCTTTGTACCGCGGAGAAGAATACCGACGTTGTCGCCTGCCTGACCCTGGTCAAGAAGCTTACGGAACATTTCAACGCCTGTGCATGTTGTCTTAGCTGTCGGACGAAGACCAACGATTTCGATTTCGTCGCCAACTTTGATTACACCGCGTTCTACACGGCCGGTAACAACTGTACCGCGGCCGGAGATGGAGAATACGTCTTCAACCGGCATAAGGAACGGCTGATCGATAGCACGTTCCGGTGTCGGAATGTAGCTGTCAAGTGTGTCAGCCAACTTAAGAATGGACTGTTCGCCCATCGGACCTTTGTCGCCGTCGAGAGCCATACGAGCAGAACCTTTGATGATTGGAATGTCATCGCCTGGGAAGTCGTAGTTGCTCAACAATTCGCGAACTTCCATTTCAACCAATTCGAGAAGTTCTTCATCGTCAACCAAGTCGCACTTGTTCATGTAAACGATGATGTAAGGTACACCTACCTGACGGGCAAGAAGGATGTGTTCACGTGTCTGAGGCATAGGACCGTCAGCTGCGGAAACAACCAAAATAGCGCCGTCCATCTGAGCAGCACCGGTAATCATGTTCTTAACATAGTCAGCGTGGCCCGGGCAGTCTACGTGAGCGTAGTGACGATGTTCTGTTTCGTATTCAACGTGAGCTGTGTTAATAGTAATACCACGAGCTTTTTCTTCAGGAGCAGCATCGATCTGGTCGTATGCTTTTGCTTCACCGCCGAACTTCTGAGAAAAGAACGGAAGTAATAGCAGCTGTAAGAGTTGTCTTACCATGGTCAACGTGACCGATGGTGCCTACGTTAACATGAGGCTTGGTACGCTCATATTTTTCTTTTGCCATGTGTAGCTCCTGAATTCTGCCTTTGCAGATGTATTAAAAAATCTCGTATATAAATCTGGTGCCCATGACGCGGATTGAACGCGTGACCTCTCCCTTACCAAGGGAGTGCTCTACCACTGAGCCACATGGGCGATGGAGCGGGTGAAGGGAATCGAACCCTCGTCGTAAGCTTGGAAGGCTTCTGCTCTACCATTGAGCTACACCCGCGAAACTACAACCGAAGTTACTTTAGTTTCAACTCAGAATACTGGTGGAGGGGGATGGATTCGAACCATCGTAGGCGTGCGCCAACAGATTTACAGTCTG
>PDYJ01000023.1_pt1 | contig 30388 bp, 52 predicted proteins | sample 1430841 | NCBI WGS metagenome assembly PDYJ01 (sample SAMN07237672, study PRJNA390542) | Gut metagenome, whole genome shotgun sequencing project. | isolation source: fecal pellets | host: Mus musculus | place: USA: New York, NY | collected 2016-10 | reverse complement strand
CTATTGAAAATGAAAGCATTATTTTATATAATAATACTATAACACTTTCAATAGTGTTAGGTATGAGAATTATGTATCAGGTCGTGGTAAATTTGAGACATAATTCTCTTTTTATTTGAAAGACTTTAATAATTCTTCTGTATCTACATATTCAATTTCATTTTTATTGTCATTATAATAATCATCTAACATTTCAGATATCTGTGTTTTACTTACATTGTAATATTCCAACCAACTCTTGAATGCTTTATATTGTTGCTCTTTTTCTTTGGTGTCGTTATATGAAAGTGTAATTATATCTGCCATTTCATTGTTAATACTATCATCATTAAAAGTCATTAAAGTTCCTACAAGAGTATTTGGTATTTTTTGAATTGTAATTCCTTCTTTTTCATTTTCTAAATCAAGGTGTAAAGTTCCATCAATATTAGTCATTTCGATTTTGTAACCTTCTTGATTAAACATTTCTAACAATTCAATGCTTGATAATTTAGAAGCATCAATAGATGGTTTATCTTTTGGCTTTGTTATAACAAAAAATATGATAAATCCAATAATCAATAGGAGTATAATGATAGATAGTAATAAAATAATAACATTTTTCTTATCTTTAAACACAATTTTTCCTCCTTTTTAAAACTCCCTTTTTAATTGTTTAACTATTCCAACTATTGTAACTGGAATTGTTTTTCATTTCGTCATAAGTAAATATAAGTGGTTCATATTTTGTAGTGTTAAGTGGTTGTAATAAGATACTATTATCACTTTTCTTTCCTTTTTTGATTGTTGCTTCATCTCCATTAACAATTGCTACGACTAAATCTCCATTTTCAAAATCTTCTTGTTTTTTTATAATTACTATGTCATCCTCTATTAGAACTGGAAACATACTATCGCCGTTTTACTTTTAATGCAAAATATTCTGAACCATCTTTTATTAAGTCTTTATCTACGTCAATGGTTCCTTCCCAGTTTTCTTGTGCCATATAATTATATCCAGCTTTAACTGTGCCAAGAAGCGGGATAGAAATAACAGGATTACTTAACTTATCAGTTTTCATATTGATAGGATTTCTTTCTATTGAAATATCATATCCCATTAGCCATACTTCATTAACATTTAAAGCATCAGCAAGTATGGTTAGTTTATCTTGCCTAGCGTTCATTAATCCAGCTAGATATTTATTAATTAAAGTTTTATCTAAACCAGTTTTATTTACTAAATCTACTTGACGCATATCTCTGATATCCATAGCTTTTTGCAATCTGTTTTGAAAAGTATCAATTGGTTTCATATCATACCTCCATATGCATATTATAGTACAAAATTGATAATAAATCAATATAAATCCAAAAAAAAGTTGATAAAAAATCAAAAAAAGTATTGACAAGCATAAAAAAGTTTGTTAAGATAAGCACAGAAAGTTGATAAAAAATCAACAAAGAAAGGAGGAAAAGATGAAACAGTTTAATCACAATAGACTAAAAGGAAAAATAAAAGAAGTATATAATACTCAAAATGATTTTGCAGTTGATATGGAAATGACACCAAAATACCCTTAGTTCAAAATTAAATGGACAATCGTATTTTACAAGTGAAGAAATAAGTAGAGCTACTGAATTATTAAGAATAGATAATCCAATAGAAGCTTGGAATATTTTTTTCACATTGAAAGTTGATAAAATATCAACAAAATAACCACGACCTGATACAAAAATAAGAAAGGAGGACAGGTACAGTGAATAAGTTTAACAGAGGTGGATGAAAAATGGTAGTAAAAACTTTTAAATTGGGAGATACAACAATAGAGGTTGACGATACCTATTTTCCAAAAAATGAAGAAGAAAGACAAATAGTTTATGAAGGATTTAATAAAATAGGGTGTGAGATTTTAAGAGAAGTTGAACAAATAAAGGGAAAAAGGAGGGAAGAAGATGGAAATAAAAGAAAAAATTGAAAAAGTTTATGAAAGTGGTTCAGGTTATTTATTTGTTGATGAAGATAAAGAAATTCTAATAGAAATATATAAAGCATTAAAAAAATATGGAATCAGTAATTATGCAGGAATAACTAGAATTTTAAAAGTAGCAACAAATATTGCTACCTTTATAACAACAATTTAATTAATGATTTTATCTCTTGAATAAGAGCGAGCATTGTTTTCAGCTTCGTATAGAGTAGAGATATACAATTCGGCAATTTGGAGATTGTTTAGTTTTGACAAATCTTTATTCTTCATACAAAGTTCAGTTATTTCATAAGCTTCGCGAGAAATATTATTATTCATAAAATTACCACCTTTCAACAGAATTATAACATAGGTGGAAACCAAAGAAAAGGAGGGAACAGAAGATGGAAAAATTAAAAAATAAATTATATAACATTTTAGGACGAGTAGTAACATTTATAGCAGTTTACTTGCTAATGGTTTATCTTAATTTTAATTTAATAATATTAGTATTAGATAAATGCATAACGGTTTATAGATAATAGAATATTTTAGCATTAGAGAAGGACAAGGAGGTGGAAAAGATGATGTTTGCAAAGATAATAAAACAGCAAGGAGAGACAATACTAGAACAAGATAAAGTAAAAAGACAATTGAAAGAAGAAAACGATGAATTAAGGTTTGAGTGTGAAGAATTACACTGTTTTAAAGAAAGAATAATAAGAATAATAAACAATGCAGACTTAACAAAAGAAAACTATTTTGTTACTTTTGAGAAAATAAAAAAGAACTAGATAACTCTGGAAAATCTATCTAGTTCAAAAATCACAAATATATGAATTTCTATGCTAATTATAGCATGAAATGGAAAGGAAAGTCAAATGGATCTACAAGAAAGATATGACGAACTAGACGAAATAGTTAGCTCAATAAATTTATTAATAGAAAATATAACAGATAAAGATTATATAGATAGTTTAGAAGAAATCAAGTTTGATGCACAAAATGAGTTAGAAGAAATAGAAGAAGAGTTGCAAAAAGAACAAGAAGCAGAAGAACGAGAAATGAACTATCAGTTTGAAAAAGAGAGGTTATAGATGGAAACGACTAAATACGAAGATATAATTGCTAGATATACAGATACACAATTAGTTTATGAACAAGCAATTTTAAATGAAGAAGAAACTATATTATATAACAAGAAAAAGGCTATAAAAGAAGAATTAAAAAGGAGGCTTAGGGATAAATAATGGATTATTTAGATTTGATAGATATAAAAAAGGAGTAAAAAAATGAGTAAAACAATTTTAATTATGGGAGAAAGCGGTTCAGGCAAAACAACAGCTATGCGAAATTTAGACCCAAAAACAACATTCTATATAGATGCTGATAAGAAGGGCCTAAATTGGAAGGGGTGGAAACAGCAGTACAATGGCGATAATAAGAACTATATGGCTACCAGCAAAACAAAGGATATAAAAATTTTGTTGAATAAAATTAATACAGAGCAAACTCAAATTCAAACAGTAATTGTAGATACTTTGAATGGAATTATGATTGATGATGAGTTTGCAAGAATGAAAGAAAAGGGATTTGATAAGTGGCAAGATATGGCGTATAGCATATATGACATTATTAGTATGGCAAATACATTAAGGGAAGATTTAACAGTGATATTTGTTATGCATAGCCAAACAGAAAGAGACGAAACAGGATTTTATTTTACAAGGGCAAAAACTTCTGGAAAGAAGTTGGACAAGGTTGTAGTGGAAAGTAAATTCTCGACGGTGTTATTAGCAAAGTGCGTAGATGGCAAATATATATTTGAAACTAAAAATAATAATAGTACAGTCAAGACACCTTTAGGGGCTTTTGAAACAGATACGATAGAAAATGATATGGTAAAAGTTTTAGAAGCATTAAAAGAATATTAAAAAATGAAAGGAAGGAAAATAAAATGGAAAAATTAGAAGGATATGAGGAAGCAAAAGCAATAACAGGAGAATATGAAAAATTAGAAGCAGGGGGATATATTTGCAAAATAGTTAGTGCAAAAGAGGAAAAATCAAAGTCTGGAAAAAGAATGCTTGTATTGGCATTAGATATTGCAGAGGGAGACAAAAAGGATTTTTTTAGAAAGAGATTTGATGAAAATTCAAATCCAGAAAAGAAATGGTCAGCAGGAGCAATTTATAGGCAAATGTTAGAAGGAGAAAAAGCAACAGGATTTTTAAAGGGATTAATGACATCTTTAGAAGCAAGCAATGAAGGTTTTAAATGGAATTGGGACGAAAAAAAGTTGGCAGAATTAAGATGTGGAGCAATTTTTGGAGAAGAAGAATATGAAAGAATTGATGGAAGTATAGGTATTGCAACTAAAATTAAGTATATTAGAACAACAAAAGCTATTTTAGAGGGGAATTATAAAGTGCCAGAATTAAAGAAATTACCTCAAAAAAGTGAAGCATTTGATGATTTTACAAACTTAGTGGATTCTGATGAACCATTACCTTTTTAGGAGGTAGAAATGAATAAAATACAAGAGGTAAAACAAAGGGCAGATATTGTAAGAGTTGCAGAATGTTTTGGATTAAAGCCAAAACAGTGTTGTCCATTTCATAAAGAGAAAACAGCTTCTTTTTCTATTTCACAATCAAAGCAGATTTTTAAATGCTTTGGTTGTGGGGTAGCAGGTGATTGCATAACATTAGTATCTAAATTATTAAATATTAATGCCTATGAGTCTGCCAAACAAATTAATAATATATTTTCATTAGGAATTGATTTTGGACAGCCTACGTCCAATTTCGAGCTAAATAGATACAAACAAATTCAAAAGGCAAAAGAAAATTTTAAAAGATGGCATAATGAAACTTTACAAATGCTATGTGATTACTTGCATAGCTTACAAGGTATTGAGAAATTAGAAAGGCAAGAACTAGTTGAATATTACATAGATGTACTAATCTTTGGAAATGAAGAAGATTGGCTATGGTTTAAGAAAACAGAAGAAAGGTGGTATAAGGAAATTGGAAGAAGACGACAAGATATTAATTGCAGAGCCTAGTTTTGGCTCAATTAATGAATTAAATGCAAAAACAATATTTGATGATAATGTTTTCTATTGGCTATTTGCGATAGAAAATATTGGAGAAAGAGAAAGGCAAAAAATAGAATTACAGGAAAAAGCAAAAGCGTTAGGAGTAATAACAGGTTTTAAAAATGTATTGAAGGAATATGAAAAAAAATTGTTACACAATACAAAAAACAACAAAAAAAACGAAGAATTAAAATTAACACATAACGAAGTAGCTAATGAAATATTAAAGACAGAAAAATTAGTTAGATATGAAGATGATATTTACATATATGAAAATGGAGTTTATAGGATAAATAGCGAAACGTTGGGACGTAAAATTATAGAATTAAGACCAGATGCAACTACTCGTTTTAGGAAAGAAGTATATGATTATTTATTGCTGTTACAAGATATTAGAAAAGTAAAATTTAATAGAGAACAAGGATTTATAAATTTTAAAAATGGCTTATATGATTTGAAAAATAAGCGAATGATTGAGCATACGCCAGAGATTTTTACAATTAATCAAATTAATACAAAATTGAATTTTAATTCCTCAAAAGTACAAGCAATAGAAGATGTTTTAAATAAATTGAGTAATGGAAATGTAGAGAGAAAACAGACTATTTTAGAAATGATAGGCTATTCTATGACGACAAGTGTTAAATTACAAAAAGCATTTATATTATATGGAAATACGGCACAAAACGGAAAATCTACATTGATAGATATTATAACTGAATTATTAGGACAAGAGAATGTTGGAAAAGTAGCATTTGTCGAAATGAATCAAAATAAATTTGCAGGTTCAGGAATAAAAGGTAAATTATTAAATTCAGGAGCTGAAATGACAGATGAGTATGTAATAGATGTAAGTAATTTCAAATTATTTATAACTGGTGACTACTTAGAGATAGAGGAAAAATTTAAACCTAGACAAAAAATTCGTCCATATGCAAAATTTATATTCAATGCAAATAAATTGCCTAAAGTAGCTGATAAAACAGATGGATTTTATAGACGATTGCAAATAATACCACTTGAATATTCATTTACAAATAAGGATAGAAAAACATTTGATTTTAATGAATTAATAACAGAAGAAGCATTGGAATACTTGGCAAAAATTTCATTAGAAGCATATTTGGGTATGAGTGATGATTTTTCAAATTATAAAGAAAGCAATAAAGAAGTTGATAAATATAAAATTGAAGCTAATAGCATTTTATCATTTATTAATGATGAAGACTATATGATGACTATTATAAATGAAAATAAAGTGCGTTATGCGGAAGAAGTACATAAAATTTATGAAAAATATTGTATTGCAAATCAATGGAAACCGATTGGAAGGAATTTGTTTTATCAAGAATTTGAAAAATGCAAGTTGGTAATACCTAAAAAATACAACAATAAAAAAATTTATACGTTTAATGATAATTTCTATAAAAGAAATAATGATTAAACAGAAAGCTAATAACATACCTTCTTACGGAAGTAAGACCCACATAGATTTATTATATTATTTTTTTTATATATAAATATAAATAATAATAATATATATAAATTATATATAGTAAAAAGGGAATAGAGGGGGAATAGGAAAAATGAAAAATATAAAAATAATAAAAAAAGAAAGGACGATAAAAAATGAAAGTAAAATGGATAAAGTCAGAAAAATTACAATTTGGAATAACCGATTTTGAAACAAAGATTAACGATTTTATAAAAGATAAAAGAATTATAGATATAAAATATCAAGAATATTCGGATAAAGATGGAATATCCGCTAATGTATTAATTCTATATGAGGAGGATTAACAAGTGCAAAGGGTAAAAGAATTGTACAATGAAATACTTCAAAGATACTATAACGGTTGTAACTATATAGAAGAGCATATAGAAGAAGCGGACAAGTATTTACCATCAGTAAAAGAATTGTTAAATAGATTGAATTTGTTAATAGAAAAAATCGGAAACATAACAGAAAAAGAAATATTGGAGGGCTTTGAAATTGAGTAATAAAAAGCTAGGAAATGATTTTGAAAAAGAAATGGCAGAAATTTTAAGAAAGAAAGGTTATTGGGTAACGTTTCTTTCTCCTAAGCAACATACAGGAAATCAGCCGTGTGATTTGATAGCAATAAAAGATAATAAACCAATGTTGATAGATTGTAAGACTTGCAGGACAAAGTATTTTCAAATAAATCGTATAGAGCAAAATCAATGGTTAGCGTATGAGAGATACAAAAAATGTGGAAATATAAATTTTGTGCTAGCTATTAAATATAATGAAAAAATATATATTATACCGATTGAGGTTATTGATAAAGATAAAAAAAGCATAAATTTAGAAACACAATGTTATAGCAAAATTTAATGTAGAAGGAGAAACGAATGAAGATAATTGTATCAAACAACATAAGAGTTCAAGAACCAGATAAAAGAATAAAAGATTACGCAGAAAAACAATTGGTTTTGCCAAATCCAGATTATCTAAGAAATGAGAGGTTAGGCTATTCGAATTATAAGACACCAAGATTTTTAGTGTTTTATGAAATAAATGGGAATGAAGTGATTTTGCCTTTTGGTTGCTTAACTGATTTGTTTAAGATGTATCCTTTAGAGGTATTTGAAAATAGGATTGTATCAGGAAAAAAAGAAAAATACACAAGTGAAATAGAATTGTTTGATTATCAGGAAAGAGTTTGTAAGAAGGCTCTAGAAAGAAAAAATGGAATAATAGTTATGCCTGCTGGCAGTGGAAAAACACAAACAGCTTTGGAGTTGATAGCACGATTAGGATTAAAAACATTATGGATAACACATACGATAGACTTACTAAATCAAAGTTATAACAGAGCAAAAGATAATTTTGAAGACATAGGACTAGGAAAAATTGTAAATGGAAAGATTGAGATTGGGACGCATATTACATTTGCAACGGTTCAAACATTGAAAAGTATTGATTTACAAAGTTATGCAGATATATGGGATTGCGTTATTGTAGATGAGTGCCATAGGGTTTGTGGTACACCAGCAAAAGCAGGAATGTTTTACAAGGTAATAAACAAGTTGGTAGCAAGATACAAGTATGGATTAACTGCAACTCCTTATAGGAATATTAAAGGGACAGAAAAAGCGATGTATAGCTTGCTAGGTAAACCAATTGCAGAATTAGAAAAAGAGGTAATAGGGGAAAGAATTGTACCAGCAACTATCATAAAAAAAAATAACTAATTTTTGTGAAATCCCAGATAAATGTTTAGAAGCAGATGGAACAATAAAATATACTGGATTAACAACAGCGTTATCAGAAGATGAAAAAAGAAATGAATTGATTTTAAATATCCTAGAACAAAATAGAAATAATTATACTTTGGTTTTAGCAGATAGAGTAAATCAAATGTATTATTTAAAAAATAAGCTAGGATATGGAAATGTTATAGATGGAAAAACGAAAAAGGATATAAGGGAAAAGAGAATACAGGAAGTAAGAGAAGGAAAAGAAAAGGTATTGTTTGCAACGTATGGATTAGCAAAAGAGGGGTTAGATATACCAAGATTGGACAGGCTTATTTTAGCTAGTCCACATAGAGATAAAGCAACCATAATTCAAGCAATAGGAAGAATTGAAAGAAAGTTTGAAAATAAATCAGAACCGATATGTTATGACCTAGTAGATCCAATACAGTATTTTGAGAATATGTATAAGAGCAGAAAGAGGTATTACAAAAAGAATAATAACAAAATAGAGGAGAGTGAAAACAAATGAGAAGACCAATAAAAAAGACAGTATATAAGATATTGCAAAATGAACCGTATGCACGAGAAAATGACGGATATTTGATAATGCGAGTAATACAAGAGCTAGAGCCTAAAATGTTTAGAAATAATTTCGAAGAGGTAATGCAAAATTTGCAGTTTAAAGGGATTAGTTTTGAAGGCATAACAAGAGCAAGGCGAAAGTTTTTTGAAGAAAATCCACATTTAAAGGTGGAAAAGGCAGAAGAAGCTAGACGAAAAAAAGAAGAGGAATACTTTTTAGAATATGCAAATCATATTCCAAGGGTAGACTAAAAATTAGGAGGAAATTATGAACAAAGAAGAAAGATTGAAAGCTCTAAGAGAGCAAATTGAAATAAATAAAAAGCATATAATAGAAGAAATACAAAAAGAGCAAATGGTGCCAGCTATGTGGAGCATAAGCAGTTTAATAGATTTAAAAGCACAAGAGGGACTGTTAAATGATATACAACTATAAAGAGTTAAGTGGCAAACAAAGCAAATATCGGGAATACAGGAGAAGATAAAATATGACAGTTGAAGAACTAATGAAATATATGCTTAATTTATTCAATAACACAAGTAATAATTTGTATGAAGAATATGAAAAACTAAGTCGAAAAGATATGGAATTATCTGATTTAGACTATTACATAGAAAACTATTCGTTAAAATGCTACGAATTAGCAAAGGTAGGAAAATTAAGAAAAACATTAAGAGAAGAACGAAGAGAAATAAAAAATAATATTGAGATGATAGAACTTATAAAGAAATTTACAGATAAATATAACAATAAGTTAATAACAGGAGATATTATACAAAATTTAAAAGAACAGGGGACATTAAGAAAAAAGCAAGAAAATCCAAAGTATAAGTATAGAACGGATATATTAGAAAGATTGGAGGAAGGCAAATGAGTAAAGCAGATAATAAAGAATTAGAAGAAGCTATAGAAGTATTGAATATCGCAAGTGGAAAAAAAGACGGATTTTATGTATTTACAAGCGATTTAAGTAAAGCAACAGAAACAGTCTTAAAAGAACTAAAAAGACTACAAAATGAAAATAACGAAAATGAAAAAATGATAATAGATGTTCCTAAAAATACAAAAGCAGTAGTGAAGATGTAAGAAATAGAAAAATAAAAATCGAATAAAAATGTTTAAAAGAAAAGAGGTAGAAAGAATGAATAAAATTGAAATAGAAAATAGATGGACAGGTTCTATACTGTTTGAATATGAGAAAGAAAATAATACATTAAAGGATACTGTTGAACAAGCAGTTAAAGAAGGAGCAAACTTGAAAAGAGCAAACTTGGGAGGAGCATACTTGGGAGGAGCAAACTTGGGAAGAGCATACTTGGGAAGAGCAAACTTGGAAGGAGCATACTTGGGAGGAGCATACTTGGGAGGAGCAAACTTGGGAAGAGCAAACTTGGAAGGAGCATACTTGGGAGGAGCATACTTGGGAGGAGCAAACTTGAAAGGAGCATACTTGGGAGGAGCAAACTTGAAAGGAGCATATATTTATGTAGATGACAAAAACATAGACACAGAAAACATAATAAAAGAATTCGAAGAAAAAAATAATGTAAAAATAACAGAATATTACATAAATAGAAATATTATTCCAACGAGATGGAATTGTTCTTGGAAATACGGACTAATAATTTGTGATTGGGAGATTAAAGAAAAAGAAGAAACAACAGAAGAAAACAAAGAAATAGAAGAATTAAAATTACACAAAGAATTTACAAGAGAACCGTTCGAAGCCGTAGGACACTTAGAATACAAGGTAAACGGAAAAGAAATGCATAACAAAATAAATGAACTAGTAAGAGCAGTAAACAAACTAAATAAAGAAAGAGAGGAAAAGTAAAATGAGTGAAGAAATAATAAAAGTTTTAGATAATTTAGCACAAAAATTTGGGATAGCGATAGATTGGACAAGTCAAAATGTTATGCCATACGTACAAGATTTAGTAAGTAGATACATAGCATATAATAACTTAATTGCAATAGTACAGATAGCAATATCAGTAATTTTGATTACAGTAGGGATAGTATGTATTGTAAAGCTAATTAAATGGACAAAGAAGGATGAATATTACGACGAAGAATTGTTTTGTTGGGGAATAGCAGGAAGCTTATTTATAATAGCATTAGGAATAGGTTTAACAATAGGAAACACAATGGGAATTATACAAAATATATGTATGCCAGAGATGACTATTTTAGATTATATAAGGAATTTTAGATAAAGAAAGAGAGGAAAAGTAAAATGGAAATGATATTAGAAATAACAGCTATAATAACAATAGTGATATTAGTAGCAGTATTACTAACTGTGGGGATAGGATTTACATTGACACAAATAAATATAAATATGGGACCTTATAAATGTATTGATATAGACGGAAATGAGATAATATGCGAACAAACTTGGAGAAGTTATGGTGTATTATATGGAATAACAGAAGAGGGAAAGACTATAAACCTAAAAAGCTATGAAGAACAATAAAGAAAGCGAGTGATACAAATGACAGACATATACCATACACAAAGAGAGATAATGATGGATTATCAAAAAGAAGTAGACAAGTATAAGAAGTTAAAAGAAAAGATACAAAAAGGTATAAAAAGGCATAGAACATTAGAGCAAACAACAGAAGATGAAAGTTACAAATTAGCACATAGTATGGTGGCTGATGATTTAGAAGAGTTATTAGAGGAGGTGTAATATGGTAAATGTAGATTGTTTTGCCTATAGAGAAAGAGGGAAATATAGTGGTTGCAAAGTATTCAAAGAAATAAACTGTAAGAATTGTAAATTTTATAGAAGCAATATAAACGAATCAGAAATAGAGCGAGACATAAGAGAATATGCAATAAAATATAATAAATAGCAAGGAGGTACTTATGACAAAGGAGGAATTAATAGAATTACTGAAAGAATACAAACAGAATAAAGCAAAATTAAATATAAAACTAAAAGAATTAAAAACAGCTAGGTTAAAATTAAAAGCTTGTGATGATATAGATACTAATACAACGAGTACATATGGAGAAAATCAAGACATACATAGTAAAAATAAAATAAATGACAAAGTATTAAGCAAAGTAGAACAAAATGATACAAAAAGATTAGAAATAAAAGTAGAAATAGAGAATTTAGAAAAAACAGTAAGAGATTTAAGAAATAAAGTAGAAGCGGTTGATGACAGATTAATTGGTTTAAAATACAAAGAAAGGGAAATATTAATCGCTTATTATGTAGAAGGAAAGACAGCAGAAATAATAGGCGAATATGATTATGAAGATATATGTGGTAAAAAATGTTCAGGTAGATATATAAGAAAGATAGTCAAAAAAGCAACATCAAAAATGATAAAAATATGAAAGTTCCTAAAAAGTTCCTACTATAGTACCTAGTATTATACAAAAGTATATAGTATAATAACAATAGTAGAATTGTCGCAGTTGGAGAGAAACCAGCTCAAAGCCCTAGCGACACATATACAATCCAAAGCTAGCTATAGAAATATAGCTAGTTTTTAAATTATTAAGTTATTAACACAATGCTAGATAGTGCTAATATAAAAATCGCAATAATCACCGACTTATAATCACTGCCTTTCGAGGAAAGAAAAAGGAAGCAAAAAAGAGGACACAAGAACTTTTCTAGCGAGTTCTTAATTTTTATATTTATATTGAGAGTGGTAGGTAAGGTATCTTGGTAGTCTCATAAGCTACTTAAAGTCGGTTCAATTCCAACACTCAGCAACCAATAAACAAATGCGGAGCTATGTTCAATCGAGCGTGGCTCTATTTTTCTGTAATCAGTATGAAGTATATAAAAAATAGAGAAAGCAGAACGGCAACAAGTAAGTGCGATAAAGTACTAACGTTGCACTGAAAAGAATAGCCGTTTTATTCTAGATTGCATTATCTATAATTGATATATTTCATAGTGTTTATAAAAAGACAAGCCCCAAACTCTTTCGAGTAGGGGGCTAATAGATGTAGCTAATATAAAAAATACTAGCTAGTAAGGGAAAGGCAATCATCAACTAATGGATTACAAGATTGTTGACCAATCTTAAGTAATTTTGTCAATTGTTCAAGTGCTACAATAGTCTGTTCTTGGTTTAGTTCAGAATCAACAGACATATGAACACCAGTAAATTCAGTAACCAAAGTAATAACAATTTTAGCCTCTTCCATAAAAACACTCCTTTGCATTTTTTATACATTAATTATACTATAAATTAACATAAAATACAAATGAGGTGGAGGCCTATGGAAACAATCTACGAAACATACATAAGAACACTATGCAGTAACTGTAAAAAACAGAAAAACAAATCTATGCGAAATAAGAAAAGACATAAACGGCACATTAAAGTGTTGTTATTACATAAAAGACAAAGAGGTAGCAGGATATAAACAACCGCTAATAAGATTAGCAAATCAGGGGAAACCGCTAATGAAATTAAATATATAAAGAAGGGATATTATGAGCAAAAGAACATTTAAAACGAAAGAAGCTTTTATCAATAAATTTAAAGAATATATAGGCAAATGTAAAATACAAGAAGAACTACCCAATATAGCAGGTTTTTGTGTATATTGCGATATAAACAGAGATACTTTTTATGCACAAGAAAAGTACTACTCCGACACATATAAAAAAGCAAATGACATTTTAGAGGATGCAACTATAAATTGCAAAGATATAAATGATACTTTTAAAATATTCTATATGAAAAATAAGTTTGGCTATAAAGACAAACAAGAAAATATTAATGTTGAAACTAACTACGAACAATATTTGAAAAAGGTAGAAGGTAATGAGTATTAATACAAAATCATATATAGAAAATTATATAAAAATACGTGATAAAAAAGGTAATGTGATACCATTAACACTAAATGAGCCACAATTAAAGTATTATAATGTGATTAGAAAATTATACGAGCAAAGAAAACCTATCAGAATTATAATACTAAAAGCTAGACAAATGGGATTTAGTACCGAAACAGAGGCTATTATTTTTAAAAATGTAGTGACACATCACAACTATAATGCAGGAATAGTAGCACATAAGGAACAAAGTACCACTAACCTTTTTGAAATGTCTAAAAGAATGTTAGAGTATTTACCAGATGTGATTAAACCAGAGCAAAAGAAGTCTAATGCAAAAGAGTTAGTTTTTAATAATCAAAATGGTACTGGATTAGATAGTAAAATTAAGTGTATGACAGCAGGTGGGAAAGGGATTGGTCGTTCGGATACATTTACAGCATTGCATTTGTCAGAGTTGGCATTTTGGGAAGGAAACAAAAAAGAGATTATGACAGGTTTGTTGCAAGCAGTACCAAATACACCAGAGAGTATAATTATAATAGAAAGTACAGCAAATGGTTTTGAGTATTTCAAGGAAATGTGGGATAGAGCTGTTGCAGGTAAAAGCGACTTCTATCCTCTTTTTGTTGGCTGGAATGAACTGCAAGAATATGCTATGCCTTATACAGGTTTTGAATTGACGAAAGAAGAAAAAGATTTACAAAGACAGTATAATTTGACATTAGATCAACTAACTTGGCGAAGATGGTGTGTAGAAAATAACTGCTCTGGGGATATTAATCAATTTAAACAAGAGTATCCCATTTGTCCAGAAGAGGCTTTTTTAAGTACAGGGCAATGTTATTTTAATAAATTAAATATTATTAATAGAATTAATGAGGCACCAGAGCCAATTGCACAAGGGACTTTTAATTGCTATTATGATGGGACAAGAATAAGAGGTCAGAAATTTCAAGAAAGAGAAGAGGGAAATATTAAGATTTATAAGTATCCTGAAAATAGAGTGCCTTATGTGATACGGTGGCGATACCGCGGGAGAAGGGTCAGACTACTTTACAGCTCACGTAATTAACAACATTACAGGAGAGCAAGTAGCAGTTTTAAAACAACAGTATAATGAAATTGAGTATGTAAAACAGATTTATTGTTTGGGTATGTTTTATAACCAAGCTTTGGTTGGGCTAGAGAATAATTTTAGTACATATCCAACACAAAAGTTAACAGAGCTTAATTATCCTAACCAATATGTTAGAAAGAAAGAGGATACATACAACACAAAACACGAGAAAAGTTTTGGGTTTAAGACAACAAGTATTACAAGACCTTATATATTGGCACAATTGCAGGAGATAGTACACGATAACATTGAAGTTATAAATGATAAAGATACGCTAAGAGAAATGCTTACATTTATAGTTAACGAAAATGGTAGAGCGGAAGCAGAAGTTGGTTATCACGACGACTTAGTTATGGCATTAGCGATAAGTTATTATATTAGAGTACAACAGGATATGAAAAAGACAGATAGAAATTCTAATTATAGGGATATAGAAGAACAAATTAATAAAACGTTTGGATTTGAAGATAATGCAGAAGAGGACTATGGAGAGACAATAGTTCCTTTTTAATTGGGAGGAAAAAATGAATTTTATATATACAATATTATCAATAAGTTGTTTAGTTCTTGGATTCTATTTTGGTTTTAGAATTGGGAAAGAGAAAGAAATTCCAGAGACACCAAAGGAAATAAAGCATCCTATTAGGAGTGTTAAGATATATCGAAAAAGAAAAAAAGAAGAAGAAAAGATGGATGAAAAACTAGAGGTAATGCAACAAGATTTAGAGGCTTTAGATAATTATGATGCAGGAATTAGTAAGTAGTTGGAGGTAGAAATGAAAAAAACAAGAACAAAATATTACAACAGTTTGGGAAGAGTACCAAAGAGGGGTAGATTATAATTATCAACAACAGCTTTATGAAAAAAGTAAAAGGAATTATAATTTTTATCATGGAAACCAATGGGAAGGTATTAAGCTTTCTGGTATTCAACCGATTACTTTGAATATTATCAAGTCTATTGTTAAGTATAAAGTGGGTGTTGTGAAGACGAATACCTATCAAATTTTTTTTAATAGCGAAGCTTGTGAAACACAAGAAGAAAAAGAAAAGGTAGAAGATATATGTAATATGTTGAATCGATATGCTAACAGGTTATGGGAAAAGAATAAATTGAATAAAACAGTTAGAAATTGTATGAACGATGCTTGTATTGATAATGAGGGTGTCGTTTATTTTTATGCTGACCCTGACCCAGATAGTAATAATATTTTTTGTGAACAGGTAAATAGAACGAATATCTATTATGGGAATGAAAATGATGATGATATTCAAAATCAACCTTATATTATTATTTCTTTTAGAAGGACAGTTGAGGAAGTAAAAGAAGAGGCTAAATCGAATGGAATTAGTCAAAAGGAGATTGATTTGATTGTAGAAGATCAAGATATTGAAGAACAGTCTGGAAGGGATAAGAGGACAAATGAGATCTCTCCCATGTGTTTGGTATTGCTTAAGTTATATAAAAAAGATGGTAAGGTTTGGGCGAAAAAGTGTACGAAACTTGCTACTGTAATGAAGGACGAATGTTTAGAAATAGATTTATACCCAGTGGCTCACGTGTTATGGGAGAGGGTAAAGGGGAGTAGTAGAGGACAAGGAGAAGTAGAATGGCTAATACCAAATCAAATAGAAATTAATAAGACGGCTACTAGGAGGGCATTAGCGATTAAGATGGTTGCTTTTCCTAAGCTAGTTGCTAATACGAAGTATATTTCGAATACGAAGGCTTTGAGTAAGGTTGGAACGACTATTGAGGTTAATGAGTTTAATGCAGATGATGTGAATAAAGTGGTTAATTATTTAAAGCCAACAGCTATTAGTAGTGATGCCTATAATTTACAAAAGGAATTACAAGAAGAGACGCAAAATTTAGCTGGTGCAAGTGATACAGCAACAGGTAATGTGGATCCAACTAAAGCAGCAGGAAAGGCAATATTGGCAGTACAACAAGCTTCTCAACAACCAATTAATGAACAGGTGGAAGCGTATAAGGATTTTATTGAGGATATTGCTAGGATTTGGTTTGCTATGCTTAAAGCAAATAGCGTTGATGGAATTACTTTAGTAAGAGAGAAAAAGGATTATGCGAATAATACAACACAAGAAGAAATGTACAATATTTCTTATAAGGAGTTACAAAAATATGATTTTGATATTAGGATAGATATTACGCCAAATAGTCCTTTTGATAAGTATGCGATTGAGCAAAGTTTAGGAAATCTTTTGACGTATGGACATATTACTTTTGAAGAGTATGTAAAAGCATTGCCAGAAGACTCTGCTATGCCGAAATCAAGTTTAAAAGAGATTTTGAAGGATAGAGAGGAAAAGGAAAATATATTTAATCAAATTGAGAAGACTGCTAATGCTTTGGATAGTGCAATGCAACAGGTTATGACAGAGCAAGAAATGAATAATGTGGAGCAAACTGGTGTTAATCCAGAGCAATTAGATAGAATAAATCAAGGACAGGATATTGTAGAGCAGGTTCAAAATTAGTTATTTTTATGAGAGATGTTTTTTATATATGCCCAAAACTATGATGGCTTTAAAAGCTGGAGGAATTAATAGTCGACGGACTTTAAATGGGAGGTAACATATGCCAGAGGATAATCAAAATATGGGAACTGACGGAGCTTTGGAAGCATTAGAGGTAAAGGATACAACTAATAAAGAAGAAGTGAAGCCAGAAAAGACTTTTACTCAGGAAGAAGTGGATAGGGTAGTAAGTCAAGAGAAGGCGAGAGCTGAAAGAAAGTATCGTAAGGAGGAGGAAAACAAACTAGGCAAGTTCAAGAAATTAGAGAATATTCTAAGGGCAGGATTAAGCCTTAGCGAAGAAGACGATGTTTTGAGTAAGGTTGAAGACTTCTACAAAGAGCAAGGGGTCGATATCCCAGATAACAAAAGTGTCAATGAAAGGGATGCTGAAATTTTGGGAATAGCAGATGCAAAAGAGATGATTGAGACTTTTGATGATACAGAGATTGAAGCTAGAGCAAATGAATTAGCTGACAAACAAAGTCGTGGAAGGACTTCTGCACGTGAAAATGCGGAATTTTTTGAGTTAGGACAATACCTAACAGGAAAGTTAAAACAAAAAGAATTAGAAACTAACGGAATAGACGTAAGTATTCTTGAGGACAAAGGGTTTAAAGATTTTGCTAATAAATTCAATAGTAATATGAAGATGAGTGAGATCTATGAATTATGGGAGAAAGTGAATAGTAATATGCCAAAGAAACCTGTAAGTACGGGAAGTACTAAGTCAACAGTACCAGATAATCAGGTTAAGGAATATTACACGCCTGATGAGGTGGACAAGCTTGGGAATAAGTTAGATGACCCTAATGTTTGGAAAAGAGTGCGTGAGTCTATGAAACGTTGGTAAAAAAGAAAGGAAGATGTAATATGAGTTACGCAAATTTTAAACCAACTGTATGGTCTAAGTACATACAACACGAGTTACCAAAATTCACAGTGTTTAAACAAGACTGTGATTATAAGTTTGAAGGAGAGGCAGGTCAAGGGAAAAGGGTTAAAATCCAAAATGTAGGTAGACCTACTGTTAAGACCTATGTTCCAGGGAAACCAATTGATGACCCAGAGAATGTGGGAGAGACAAGTGCTTATTTGGATATTGACCAATTTGATTATTTCAATTATGGTATGGATAATATTGATAAAGCACAAGCACAAGATGGTGTGATGGAAGCACTTCAAACAGAGAGTACAAGAGCGTTAGCAGAGAGGGAAGATATTTTCTGTGCTATGCAAATAGCTAAGAATGCTGGTATTAAAACAGCTTCTACTAAGATCACAGATGAGGCATCTGCTAAAAAGGCTGTTGATGAATTGTTTGTGAAATTATGGAATAATGGGGTTAGTAGCAAAGATGATGTTACTATGTACCTAACGCCTTGGTTTTATATGTTATTCCAAAACAAGTTGATTGAATTAAAAACGAATAATGATGATTTGATTGCTAAAGGGGTTTTGGGATTGTATAACAATGCTAAAATTAAAATGACAAATAATGCTTATAATGATGGAACAGATGATTATATTATCTTAAAAACGTCTAAAGCTTTTGCTTATTGTAATGGTATTGATAAGTTAAAACCTTACGAGCCAGAGAAAGGTTTTGCAGAAGCGATTAAAGGATTAAATACTTATGGTGGTAAAATGGTAAGACCAAAAGAGTGTGCCGTTTTAAAATGTCATCAATAAAATTTAAGAAAAGAGGTAAAATAGTATGGATAAAGCTACAAATTCAGTAATAGTAAGAAATGAAGCTACTGTGTTAGAGGATGCAGTAGCTTTAAAAACGACAGGACTTGCGATTGATTATTCGAATAAGTCTTGTGGTAAAATATTAATTTTAATTAATAATACTGGTTCAGCAAGCAAAAAGGCTACGATTGTAAAAGGAGATTCTTTGCAAGGGACAGAAGATAGGGAGATTTCAGTAGCGAATGGAACGACAGTGGGTATTACGATTGAATCTGGTAAGTTTGAGAATGTGTCTGGAGATAATAAAGGTTATGTGATTATCAAAGGAGAAGATTCTACTAGTTTAAAGGTACAAGTAGTAGAATTACCATAGGGTAAGAGGCAATAGCCTCTTTTTATATACAAGTAAAGGGTTGAAGCTAGTTCGAATCTAGCAACTTGGAAGGAGAAAATTATGACTTATGGAGAAAGTAAGAAACAGGTATTGGCATTAATAGAGGAGTATGCACCTAATAAAGATAGTAATAGTTTTACAGAAGATGAGGATATAGCATTGAGATTACCTCATTTGTTTGATTTGGCTTATCAAGAGTTAGCACAAAATAAGAAGATAGTAGTGATTAAGATATACCCAGAGAAAGAAGAAAAAGTGGATAAGTATACAGCTTATACGTTACCAAGTGATTTGTATCAAATAAAAAGTGTTTTTGTGTTAGATAAAGATAATAAAAAGGTTAATGCAGATTTACTATACTGTGGGCAAAAATAAGATATATATAAATGATAATACAGATGGTCAGACAGTGGTTGAGTATTACAAGTTTCCTTTAAATATAAATGAAGAGACGGAAGATGATTTTTATTTGGAATTAGATCAAGATGCTCAAAGTGTTTTAGTGTATAAGGTAGCAAGTGATATTTTAAAAACAGACCCAAGTGCCGATTATTCAGCTTTTGCTACTGAGTATCAGAGGGTGTTGCGAATGTTGGATAATAGACGAAATGTGCCAAGTGTTACTTTAAAAGAATATGAACCTGATGAGATAGAAAGCGAGTTCGATATATAGGAGGTTAAGATGGCAACAGGAATCAAAAGGGTGTATACGAATTTTAGTGGTGTGGATTTTTTAGAGGAGCCAAGTTTAGTTGCTATTACGAGAAGTCCAGATGCTTTAAATGTTTGGAAGAATTATGAAGATACGCAAGGAACCTGTATAGAGACGAGACCACGGTTTTAGAAAGTTAGCACAAATAGGCGATAAAGTAAATGGAATTGCACATCTATAATAATCATATAGCTATTGTGCATAGTAAGACAAAGTTGTTTGAATGGAGCAATTTCCCAAATGAACCAGATGAGCAACATTTGAAAGAACTTTATAATGATATGAATAATAGAAAAAGTTGTTTTAATAAGGCAGATTCGGAAGGGAAATTATATATTAATGATGGTAAGAATTATTTAGTGTATGATGGTTTAGTAGCAAAGAAGGTGTCAGAGGACAATCCTTTTATCCCACGAACTTCAATTAGTAGGAAGGCAGGTAATATTGGTGGAGGAGAGATGTTGCAAGATGTAAATGTGCTAACTCCAAAGAGAATTAATAGTTTTTTGGCAGATGGGGAGTCAAAGGATTTTTATTTAGATGCAACAGAGATTGATGAGACATTGGTTACGGTGGTAGTGAATGATGTTGCAATGACGGAGAATACTGATTTTGAAGTGGATCGATTAAGAGGGAAGATTACTTTTAAGGTAGTGCCTAGTAAGCCTAATTTAAGTGGAGAGGATAATGTGTTTGTTACTTTCTCGAAAACGGTTGCGGGTTATGAGGATAGGATTGCTAAGTGTACAATTGCTGTATTGTTTGATAACCGATTGTTTTTTTCTGGCAATCCTGATTATCCCAATGCGGTGTTTCATTCAGAATTAAAGAATCCTCAATATGTTTCTGATTTAAATTATTATGAAGATGGTTCAAAAGATGGATTGATTACAGGTATGACAGTTGGAAATAATATTTTATGGGTTTTTAAGAATTTAGACCAAAATAATGCGAATGTGTTTTATCATGAGCCTACTACTGATACGGAACACGGAAGAATTTATCCGAATAAGCAAGGAAATGTGAGTGTTGGTTGTTATGCAGGGTGTATTAATTTTCAAGATGATATTGTGTATTTGAGTAGGTATGGCTTAGAGGGGATTAGTAGTGAAAAGATAGATAGTAGACAGGTAATTGCTCATAGAAGCTCTTTAGTTGATGTGAAGATGATTAATGAGGATAATTATGCTAATGCTACTATGGTTATTTGGAAAGGTTATTTGTGTATTTTAGTAGATGGAAGGGTTTATTTAGCGGATAGTAGGCAAAAGCATACGAAGTTTAATAGTTTTGAGTACGAGTGGTTTTATTGGGATATTGCTAAGGCAAATCCTACTATTTTAAAGGAATATAATGATAGGTTGTATATAGGGGCTGATGATGGCTCTATTTTTGTTGTGGAAGGTACAAGTGATGATGATGAGGCTATCACAAGTTATTGGACGACACCAATGGATAATTTTGGGTTTGAGAATCAATTGAAGACAACGAATAAGAGGGGAGGAATTGCTAAAATAAAGACACTTCCAAATGGAATGGTAAAGATAGCTAGAAAGACAGATAAATCGCCCGAGTATAAATATACAACTCAAAAATCGGCAAGTGGATTTAGTTTTGCAAATATTAATTTTGCTAATTTTAGTTTTATAACTACTGATAAATCATATTTGCTATATAAGATAAAGGAAAAGAAGATAACAGAGTTGTCTTTAAGGTTTTATAGTGATGAAAAGGATAAGCCTTTTGGGATATATAGTGCAACGATTGAGGCTTTTGCAGGAGGATATGTTAAGAAATAGGAGGAAGTAAGATATGAGTTTACCAACGTGTACAGTGGCTACTAATAATGTACAAAATTTGGCTGATACACCTGCTTTGTCTTCGCAAGAATTGAAGCAGGTGTTTGATAAGTCTGGAAAGGATTTTAAGGATTATATTAATGAAATTTTGTTGCCAGCAGTGGAAAATTTAGTGAAAGATGAGAAGGCAAAGTTAGAGGCATCGATCAATAACAAGATACTAGAAGATAATAAGAGGAAGTATCCTATTGGTAAGATTATTATGAGTACGAGTGATACTAATCCTAATAAATATTTAGGTTTTGGTACTTGGGTATTGTGGGGAAGTGGTAGAGTTCCTGTTGGAGTGGATACTCAAAATGCTAAATTTGATACGGTTGAAAAGACTGGTGGAGAGGAGACACATACGTTAACACTTGAGGAATCGCCTTCCCATACACACGAAATAAGTTTAACATATGGAACTGTTTTACCAGATAACTGGGGCAACGAGGGTAAGATAGCAGCAGGGGCAGCAGGAAATGGCTGGTGTACGAATACAAGAGGTACTACTGGTGGTGCTGGAGGAAATCAACCGCATAATATTTTGCAACCATATGTTACGTGTTATATGTGGAAGAGAACGGCTTAGGGAAAGGAGAAGGTTATGGCTGGTTATGAAGATTTAGACAATATGGTTAAGGAACAAAATAATTTGTTGCAACAACAGGAACAAAAGCAAAATGATATTATTAATCAACAAACACAAATGCAAGTGGATGAGTTAAATAGGGAGAAAGAGAAGTTAGCGAAAGAGACTGACAAGACGACACAAGGGTTGTATGCTAATTGGCAAAAGCAAACCAATCAGTATGGTGCTGGTATGGAGCAATTGGCAAGCCAAGGCTTAGCTAATTCTGGTTATGCGGAGACTACGAAGACGGCTCTTTATAATACGTATCAAAAGAGTGTTACAGATACTTTGAATAATTCTAAGGATTTGTATGCTGATTATAATTTTAAGATACAACAAGCTAGACAGAGTGGTAGTATTCAGCAGGCTCAGTCTGCGTTAGAGTTGTATGCTCAAAGGGTACAGTTGTTGACGCAAAATTATGAGCTTAGGCAAAATAGGGAGAAGTATTTGTATCAACAAGAGCGTGATAGGATTTCTGATAGTCAATGGCAAAAAGACGTTTGATGAACAGGTTAGACAGAATGAGTTGGAGAATCAATGGAAGCAACAACAGTTTGATTATCAAAAGCAAAGGGATGCTGTGGCTGATAGTCAGTGGCAACAGCAGTTTAATTTGTCAAAAAAAGCTTCTAGTAGGTCGTCTAGCTCTTCTAGGTCTACTGGTTCAGGTAAGAAGAGTAGTAGTTCAGGAGGTTTACAAGTAAATGGAGGCAATGAGTCAGGAGGCTCTGCAACAGAAAATAATATATCATTAAGTTCAACGGCAAGTGCTCTTTTAACAATGGGACAAAAGAGTGTTTCAATGGGAAATTCATCATCTGCTAGTGGTGCTATTGCTAATGCTTATTCAAGGGGGCAAATTTCGGAGGAAGAGGCTTCGTACATATGTAATAAACTAGGTATATAGGAGGAAGAAAATGTCTTGGGAAACAATTAAGAAGAATATGGAAGAACATAATGGGAAATATAGACCAGAACAATCGACAGCAGGGAATAGTGTTGGCAAAGAAGAAAGACAGAATAATAGAAATTTTTGGAATAATACGAGAGATATTTTTGTGAATACATTAAAGGATACTGCAATTGACCAGACAAAGAGTTTTGTTAAAACAGGGGAGTTTAATAGGAATGATGTTTGGAATAGGGTTCAAAATATAGCTAATAATAATCTGAACCGATTTAATGAGATGCAAAAAAGTATAGATGTTAATACTCGAAATCAAATGGCTCAAAATATGGAGGATTTTACGAATAGGAAGAGAACAGCTATGCAAAATGCTTCTAATTATGTTCAAGAAAAAAATAGACAAGAAGAGAGGAAAAGACAAGAAGAAAGCGACAAAAAAGAGAATGACAAAGTATTATTGTTCAATAATATGAATAAAAGTCAAAAAGATACGATATTAAGTAGTAGAAACAAGAAGGTAGAAATAGAAAAACAAATAGAACAAGAAAATAGTAACAATCTTTTAGAGCAAGTATATAATCAAAAAAATACCCCACAGGAAAATAAAAAGATGTATTCGATTGATAAAAAAGTAAGTGCTTATGAAAAAAATTTAGCAATGCATAAACAAAGTTCAAAAGACAAAGAAAGTAGTAAAAAAAATAATACAATATTGCAAGATATGGAAGATATAGCAGGTATAGGAGGATTAGGGACAAAGACATCAACATTAGATAGGGTATCGAATTTCGCAAGAGCAATACAAGATACTATAGGGGTAGGAAAAGAAGTTGGATTAGGAGTCAGTACTGGTGCAAAACAAGTATTAAATTATATAGAAAGTGCAAATGAAAATATTGGTAATTATAAAAAATTGAGGGAAAATCAATTTTTAACTTCTCCTAATGTTAGTATGGAAGATAAAACAGCATACAAAATGGGAGAGAATGTTGAAACAAATCTTGTTAAAAAGGCAATACGTGAAAGCATAGCCAATGATGAGCAAAAGATACAAGAAATACAAGAAGGATTGAATTATAAAATATCACAAAAGTTTGGAGAAATAGCTCCGTCTATGGGACAAATGATACCAGGAACAGCGTTAAGTGCAATTAATCCAGCCTTAGGAACAGCTTATTTTATGACTAGTGCAGGTGGTGGATATATAAATGATGCTCTTTCCAGAGGAATGACAGAAGAACAAGCATTTAAATATGGAACTATTATGGGAGCATTAGAAGGTGCAAGTGAGTCATTTATAACTGGTCAACAATTAAATAAAATTTCAAATGCTTTTGGTGGAAAACGAATAAGTAAAGAAGTTTTAGATAGTTATGGATTTAATATATTTGAGAATGCAATGCAAGAAGCAGTAATGGAACCAGCACAAGAGATTACAGCAGGAATAGTAGGAGATAAGGCTGATTGGAGCAATATGGAACAGAGAATGGCAGAGTCTGGTTTTAATGGGGCTTTAATGGGAGCTATAACGAATGGTGTTACTTATGGGTTAGAAAAAAGTGGTAGTGTGTATAATAAAATTAAAAATAACGAACAAGTAACAGTTAGTGAGTATAAAGAAGCACTTCAAGAAAATATAGATAAGTTTGGAAAAAAGGCAGTGGAAGATAGTATTAGGCAAGGGCATTAGAAACTTATCAAGAAATAAATAATACAACTAATTTACAACAAAATGATACCAACAATCCAATTAATCCATTAATACAACAAACTAATAGTCAAGAAAATAAAGTAGCTCAAAATGGAAATGTGGAGCAAATAAAGATAGATAGTGAGAATTTTGCAAGACAGGTTGATGATGTACTAAGAGGAGAATTTCCACAAAGGAATATGTTGGTATTAGGAAATACACCACAGGTATTAAAGGATATTGGTTTAACAGATTTACCAATTACTATGACACAAAAGCATTTAGATACAATTATGAATAGTAGCGGAAAGTATAAAAATGCTAATTATCATAATTTAGGAATAGATATTGTAAAGCAACTTCCAGAAGCCATTAATAATCCTTTAGATGTTGTTAAATCTAATACTAAAAATGATAGCATTGTATTAACAACATATTTAGCGGATAAAAATAATAATCCAGTGATAGCAAGTATTAAAATAGATGGAAAAGGAACGATAGATGATATAAGAATAGATACAAATGTAATGACAAGTGCATATGGTAAAAGTAATTATGATAGTTTTATGAGTAAAAACGTGAATGAAGGAAATTTACTATATGATATAGATAGAGGAGTATTAAAAAAGCTAACGGGGCAAGGTTCCAATTACCTAGACGCGTTAGCTTCTTCAGATACAGTCGACAATGTATCTGATATTAATAATAGTATAGCACAGAATGACAATTCTGTCAAAAATACTATTACTAATAATTATGCACAAAGTAATAGAAATAATTCAATAACAAAGGATAACCTTGCAAATAATCAACAAACAGTGTATAATAATACTGAAAGTGAAGGTGGAATAAATGGACGAAGCCAATTTACCAATAAGCAAGAAGGAACAACAATCCAATCAATTAACGAAACAAGAACAAGAAATAATGAACTATCTCAACAACGAAATGATACCAGCATACAGCAGAACAGTCAATATGGCGAAAGAAAATACAATAATAGGGAACAGTCAATAGTACAAAAAATAGTAGGAAGTGAGAGTGACAGTAATGGAAAAATACAAAGATTTCAACGATTATCTGGACAATTCGACACCAATATTTCTAAGGAAAATTCCAAACAAGAAACAAGAAAATACAACAGACAAGAATATGAAAAATGGGAACAATCAATTAAACCTAGAGAAGAAAGGAATCTTACCATTAAAGAAAAAATAATAAAAGACAATATCAAAAATCAATATGAAAAAGATATTGTCTTTTTTGATGATGAAAATAGTCAAGAATATATAAGTGGAGCCTCATTAAATGATAAAAGAAAGATTTACATTGATAAAAAAACGGCAAACGATTTTTGGTATAAATAAAGTAATAAATCATGAAATAATGGAAAGCGATATTAGACACAATAGGGAATTATCAAATGAAATTATAAAACCATCTATTGACAAAATTATAGAAGATAAGAACTTTGAAAAACAAAAGAAAATTTTTTGGGAAAATCAAGATGGAGAAATTCCTTCAAACTTTGCTGTTGCAAAAGAACTATTGTGTGATAGATTTGCGGAAATAAAGTCTGGAGAAAATTTAGATTATAAAAATGTATTGTCACAAGAAACAAATATGACGATTGATTATGCTTTAGAGAATTTTCACAATCAACTATATGGAAAAAATATAAATGAACAAACAAACACGGATAGTCAATTAAGTGAAGTTGAAGCTAATACTGGGTTACTAGGCTATAAATCAGATATGGAAGGTAAACAAAGAAAGCATTATAAGTCAATAATGGAAAGTGATCAAGTAGGAGAAACAGGAAAACAATCTGCTAAGAGTTTGCTTGAAAATGATACATATGAACCGCTTTCAAATGTTGAGACTTTAGCAACTGCTAATGCAAATATCAACAGAAATGGTGTTGATAATACTTATGTTGCTTTTAGAAGTAAGATAAATAGTAATGAAAGAATAACCCTGCAGGATATAGCTACAGGAGAGAGACTTATTCAAATTTTTTCACAGGGTGGAGATTTTGAAAAGGTAAATGGATTAATTCAAGATGTTGCGATGTTAGGTACTGAATTAGGACAACAAGTTCAGGCAATGAGTTTAATTAAAAGAATGTCTCCTGAGGGGCAATTGATGTATTTGCAGAAAGTAGTGGAAAGAACTAATATAAAAGAAAATACAGATTTAAAAGTTTCTGAAGATATGAGTAAGAGAATACTGGAAACAAAAAATCAAGAAGAGTTGGAAAATGTAATGACAGATATTGCTATTGAGTTAGGTGAGCAACTTCCTGTTACAATGGGAGATAAAGTGAGGTATTGGAGATATTTGAGTATGCTTGGTAATCCTAAAACTCATATTAAGAATTTAGGGGCTAATGTTGCTATGAATGTGACACAACAAACTAAAAATAAGGTTGCAGGAGCAATGGAAGATGTTGCGGGAATATTTAATAAGGATATGGAAAGAACTAAGACTTTAAGACCTGCTAATCAAGACCAAAGAAATTTTGCTAAACAAGATGCAGAGTTTATGAAAGATAAAATTGATGGTGGTGGCAAGTATGATATTAAAAATGCAATACAAAGTAACAAGAAACAGTTTGACGGCAAAGTATTAAATGCTATTGCTAATTTTAATTCTAATATGTTGGAATTAGAGGATAATATTTTTCTAAAGAAGGCATACAAACAAGCTTTGCAAAATTATATGAGTGCTAACAAGTTAAGTAGTAGTGATATGCAAAATTCTGCTATTTTACAAAAAGCTAGAGAGTATGCAAGTTATCAAGCACAAGAGGCTACTTTCCATCAATTTAGTGCATTAGCTCAACGACTTACAGAGATAGAAAATAAAGGTGGTATTGCAGGCAAGGCTTTAGAGGCAGTTGTTCCTTTTAAGAAGACACCTATTAATATTGCTAAGTCTGGTATTGAGTATTCTCCTATTGGTTTAGCTAAAAGTATAACTTACGATATAGTGCAATTAAAAAAGAAGACAAAAGATTATAAATCTAAGTTAGAAAAGGGATTTATTTCAGAAGCGGAGTACAAAACAGGAACTTCAAAATTGGTAACGAAAATGATTGATAATATGGCAAAGGGATTGACAGGAACGTCTTTAGCATTGCTAGGTTATGCTTTAAAAGATATGGCAATATTAAAGTCTGGCAATGATGACGAAGATGATGAGTTTAAGGAAAAGTTAGGGGAGCAAGAATATGCGATAAGGATAGGAGATAATACTTATACTTTAGATTGGGTGTCTCCTAGTGCTATTCCAATGTTCATAGGAGCAACTGTACACGATTTAGTTCATTCAGAAAATGAAGATAATTCTAATACACTAAATTCATTATTGACTTCAAGTGCTAAGGCTCTTGAGCCTATGACAGAAATGAGTATGTTGCAAGGATTGACAAGTGCTATTAGTTCTTATGAGCAAGGTAGCTCTAATATGATATTTGATTTAGGGGCAAGTGCTGTTAGTTCTTATTTTGGTCAATTTGTCCCAACAGCTTTGGGGCAAGTAGCGAAAACGATTGATGATAAGGAGAGGGATACGAGTTCAACTGAAAAAGGATTTGCTAAGAAGGTTGACCAGTTTAAAAAACAACAAATGGCAAAAATACCAATTGTTTCTAAGATGTTACCTGTAAGGAAAGATGTTTGGGGTAATGAAAAGACAAGAAATAGTAATCCTTTAATGAGAGCTTATGAAGTTGGTTTGGCACCATATAATAGAAAAAAGGTGGTTGAGGATTATACAGAAAAAGAATTGTTGAAAGTATTTGAAGATACTGGAGAAAAATCTGTGTTGCCAGGTATTCCGAATAAAGATATAACGATTGATAAGCAAAAATATAGATTGACAGCAGGAGAATATAATAAGGCAAAGGAAAGCTTTGGAAAGACTTCTAAGAGTATGTTAGATAGTTTAGTAAAAACAAATGAATATAAGCAATTATCAGATGCACAAAAGGTAGTAGCGATTGATAATATTTATTCTTATGCAAAAGAAAAAATAAAGATAGATTATGCTAAAAATAAAAAGCAAGAGGTTGAACCTTCTTCTTCCTATAATATTCTTAATGAATTGAAAAGTCCAAGTAACCAAAGTGAATATATAAGTTATTCTGCTAAAATACAAGGAATAGAAAAAGATACAGAGAAAAAGAAAATCTTAGCAGGAGGAAAATATTCTAATACAACTAAAGAAATAATTTATAAGAATACGTTAGGAAAAGAAGATGATTTGTATAACAATGTATTGGCTAGTGATAATATTAATATAAATGAATATTTGAATTACAAATTACAAAATTTTGAAAGCGATAAAGAAGATGACGGTACTGTAAAAGGGAAGACAATAAAAGGAAGTAAGTTAAAGAAGGTTTCTGATTATGTAGAAAATATGAATATAACTAAAAATCAACAGTTAGCAATTTTAGGAACACAATATAAATTAGATAGAAATGAGCAAATAGAATTATATAATTATATTAATAACATACCAAGACAAACACAAGATAAAAAGTTAGAAATATTTTTAAAGTATAGTCGAAATTTTATAGTTAATGAAAACAATACAGTAGACTTTAAATAAAATTTCTATTTTTGTATATGAAAAATGCAGTTTTGTAAAATAATCGACAATATAATTCAAATAAGTGATATTATTTTAATATAATATTTGAATGAAAGAAGTTGATATGATGAAAAAAGAGGATATTACAATAAAAATCGTAACAAGTTTGGCTTTTGGAATAGGAAGTATTATCATTATTGTTATTGTAATATGTATAGGTGGAAATTTTAATGCAAAAACAGAAGATACTTCAAATTTAATTACAACAGAAGATTTACAAGACCAGATTAAAAGATTAGAAGAAAAATTACAGTACAAAGAAAACAAATTAGAGGAATTAGAGAAGGAAAATGAGGAAAAAGAAGAACTAATCGAATTATTACGTACTCAACTCGAAGAACTTAATGTTGAACCTTATGAATTATAAAAAATATTAGAGATAGCATCAAAACTAGTAAAAAGGAAGTCAAGTAGTATGAAAAAAATAGTATTATTATTTATTGTATTTGTTATTTGTTCTAGTGTTTCTTTTGCACATCCTGGTAGAACAGATAGTAATGGAGGGCATTATGACCGTTC